>ERZ772819.197-NODE-197-length-51661-cov-9.806360_pt1 | contig 51661 bp, 50 predicted proteins | sample MGYA00580860_ERZ772819 | MGnify/ENA primary metagenome ERZ772819 (study PRJEB29015, sample SAMEA2737683) | human gut metagenome | biome: human gut; feature: human-associated habitat; material: faeces | place: China | collected 2012 ...
AAGAACACATCCTTTATATAAAATTTAGTTCTTAGTATATCTATTGGTACTTATAAGTTTTAACTTTCTAGTATTTTTGAACTATTGAATATATTTTATAACAAGAATAAATGTTTGTCTATATCTTTTTTAAATTATCTGTAATTCGTAATAAAACTACAAAAGTAGAGTAGGTTTGAGATTAGCTATAAATCAGCTTTATAATTTTAAATCTAAATAATTTTTCTATTTAAAATTTAATTTATAATTTTTAAAATTTCAAATATAATTTCTTTTTGATTTTAAAAATTTTTAATTATAAATCTGAATCAAATTCTATTTTGTAAAAACTTTGTATAAAATTTTTCTGCATATTTTGCTATAAATATTTATATTAAATATAAATCTACAACATTAAAAATATGGCTATCCCCTACTCTACTCATTTTTATTTAAATTATAAAAATGTATCTTCATGTTATAAAAGAAAAGAAGATAGCTTTTACACTACCTTCATTTAATTTTTTTACTTTACTTGCTACGCTACCTATATGGAATTGTTGGAATGTCCATATTTATTCTACTTGAGTTTTCATAGAATTTTTCGGCAATAACATCAAATTTAGCTAAACACTCTTGTTTTATTCCTCCGTCATAAACGCGTTTTCCATCAACATACAACAGTCTACCTGGTCGAAAAGTTTTGTTATATGTTATATGATTTTCCAAGTCTTTATCTCTAACAACATTATATTTGTAAGACTTGTTTGGATAGATGCCTAAAGTTAAATGATTTTTCATATGTGTTTGACCTCCTTAACAAATTAGTTTACGAGTTTCTTTATAAGATTGAGTTTTTATTACTCATATATTTTATAGTATAGCATATTTCCTACCATTATTCAATTTTTTATATAATATAAATATTTTGAGTATATATTTATTCTACTATTGTAATAGTTTTTCTAAGATTCTATCAATATTAGGAAAAATAATATTTTTCATCCCATGGTTATATAAATTTAAAACTTTATATGTATTTGCAATATCGCCAAAAATAATAGTATCAACGGATGGATTTTTACCTAATTTTATTTGTTTTTGAATTTTGCTATCATATACTTTCTTATATTTTTCTATTTTTGTGCTAACAGGAATAAACCATATAATATTATCATATTTTTTACTTTTAATACAATAATAACAAGGCCTTTTATTTCCACTTTCTTTATTTTTCATTAATTCTGGATCATCCATAATATCAAAAAATGAATCTTTTATAAAATAAAAATACCCTACATCTATTTGCATAACTATTTCTCCTTATACTATCAAAGGCTTACCATCTCTGGTAAGCCTCGAAAATTTATACACTCTCTAATTTGTTAGTCGCTCAAAGAGGCGGCGACAAACACATTTATTAAAAACAACGATGTTCTTAATTATTATATTCATAATAGCATGAAATATGTCATTTTGTCAATAATTTTAATAAATTTTCATCAATAATGTATAAATTCCAACAATTAATAAAATTGTATAGCCTAAAACCATAAATTTTTTTGCTAAATTTATCTTTGTTTATAAATAAGCATGTCCTTATAAAATTTATTATACTTAAAATTTTACTCCTTGGTTTTCAAATAAAATAATTTCATTTCTTTTTTCGTCCATAGGTATTTATTTCTAAAATCAATTTTAAATCAGTTTTATAATTTATACTTTATATTTGACGCTAAATTAATTATGCACGTTATCGTTCCTCATCAAATCTCTCTCCTTTATTTACTCTTCCAAATGTCTTAACAATTTGTTTAATATGTCTATCAGTTAATCCTTCACCAAAGCCATGGTAATTTTGATCTAATTTGGTTAAAATTAAATGATTAACCAGTTCTTCATCAAATGATTCAAAGATTTCGTCATCTAAAATTAAATATTGCTCGATATTTTCATTTTCATTTAAATACTGTTTGATTTCTAATCCTCGTTTCCCATCTACATATGGTGTTTTACCACTTAATGAGATTCCAAATTTAATCAAAAATTTTTCCAACTCATTACATTTTCTCATTATTCTCCATGATGATGATGATAATACAATCTTAGCACCAGTAATATCAACAGCTTTTTTTAGTAAAATTAAAGTAGCAGGATCAATCTCTGATTCTCAAGTTTTTTTAAATTTTCAGAGTTTAATTTTTTCAACTCTTCTAATGTAAATTTTTCATCTTTCATTATTAGTATATCATCAAAGTAAATTTTGCCACCGCCAAATTCTTTTCTAAGAATTTCATTTAGTTCTTTTGTTTTTTCCTTAGTTGTTGCTTTTATTATTTTTCCATCTATAAAATCAAACCTTATGTCTTCAAATACAATATCTGGTATATTAAATGTTCCATAATATTTTTTCTGCTGGAATTCCTTTTATGCTGAATGATAAATCAGTTTTTATTTATTATTTAGATATAAAACTTTTTGCAGTGCTTCCTGGAGCTGAGTGTCCTTTTTCGACTAAAACTATTTTTATTCCTTCTAATCTATAGCTATAACCTGCACTTCCTGCTGATTCTCCATTCTTAGCCCAGCCCATCCAGCCAAAGTTTTGGCAATGTACTGAATAATACACATCATATTTTTTTGCCATTTCTCCTGTTAATCTTATTTGTATTGCTTCTAATCTTAATGATCTTCCGCTAGTTCCAGACATTTGATTGTTTCTCTTATATGATTTTTCCCAGCCTATATTTTGTATATGAGTTCTATATTCAATATTACCTGAATACCTTTGATTGTCTAGTCCTATTTGTATTCCTTCTAGTCTTAAGCTTTTTCCAGATGTTCCTGACATTCTTCCATCGTATGTTTTTTCTTGCCATCCTACATTTTGAACATGTGTTGAATATGTTACATATTTTTGTATAAAGTGATTATTAGTTGTTCCAGGTGCACGTTCACCCTTTTTTACTAATACAATTTCTAAGCCTTCTAATCTATAGCTATAGCCTGCACTTCCTGCTGATTCTCCATTCTTAGCCCAGCCCATCCAGCCAAAGTTTTGGCAATGTACTCTATAATATATATCATAGTAATTTGCAATGTTTCCTGTTAATTCTATTCTTATACCTTCTAATCTTAATGATTTTCCAGATGTTCCTGACATTTCGGCATCTTTTTTCCAACCTTGCCATCCAATGTTTTGTATGTGTGTTTGGTATCTAATTCCACCGCCATATTCATTGTTTGCAAGTTTTATATTGCAGCCTTCTAGTCTTAATGACTTTCCTGATGTTCCTGCCATTTTTCCATTTTCAACATAATTTTGCCAACCTATATTTTGTACGTGTGTACGATATAATACATTTGGAACTTTTTTCTTTACAGGTTTTTCTGGCGTTGGATTAACCAGTGTAGATACATTTTGAACTGTTACCACACAAGTAGCTATTTTGCCGTTTACTGTTCTTGCTGAAATCACTGCTGTTCCAGCATTTTTTGCTGTTACCACACCATTTGAATTAACTATTGCAATATTTGAATTACTACTATTCCATGTTATTGCTTTATTTTGAGTTGTATTTGATGGTGATATTATTGCTACTAGTGTTTCTGTTGTACCTTTCTTCAAATTTAGATTTGCTTTATTTAGTGAAACATTTGTAATTGCTACTTGATTTTCTTTTACTGTTACATTAATTCTTGCAGTAAGTCCATTTGATGTTCTTACTGTAATTACCGCTGTTCCAGCAGATTTTGCTTTTAATAATCCTGTTGTAGAATTTACTTCTAATATATTTGTATTACTACTTGACCACATTAGTGTTTTACTTTGGGTTGTATTACTTGGTGTTATTGTTGCAGTTAATTTATCATAATAATCACCATTATTTATCGCTAATGCATCTATGTTTATTTTTACTCCTGTAATTGGTATAATTTTAGCATTTACAACTATTTTGCAAGTTGCAGTAAGTCCGTTTGTTGTTTTCGCTGTTATTGTTGCTGTTCCTGCTCCTTTAGCTGTTACTATTCCTGTTGAACTAATTGTTGCAATATTTGTATTACTACTACTCCATATTATTGTTTTGTTTTGAGTTGTATTATTGGGAGATATTGTTGCTATTAAAGTAGATTGATTTCCTGGCTCCATAGTTATGTTGGTCTTATTCAATGTTACTTTTGTTATAGCAATTTCTGCTTCTTTTACTATAATTTTGCAAGTTGCAGTTTTTTTGCTATCATTAGTTTCTGCTGTTATTGTTGCTGTTCCTGCAGATTTGGCTGTAACTAATCCGTTTGCATCAACTCTTGCAACATTTGAATTTGTTGTTGACCAAATTATATTTTTGCTATCTGACGTATTTTCGGGATTATAGCTAACTTTTAATTGAGTCGTTGATCCTACTAATAGAGTTTCACTTGTTTTATTTAAACTTATGCTTATTAATGGCGTTCCAACTTTTACAATTACACTTATTTCTAATCCATTATATTCTGTACTTCCAGTTATAATTGCAGTTCCTGGAGATTTAGCTGTAACTAACCCATTTTGGTCTACTATTGCTACATTTGTATTTGAAGAAGTATATTTAATTTTCTCTGTTGCATCTGCTGGTGTACTTGTAATTCCTGAACTCTTAGTTTCTCCATTATTTAATGTTATAGTTTTTGCTTTGGCATTTAAACCAGTAATTGGATTAATTACATTAATATCTATTTTTAAAGTTAAATTACTTCCATCTGTTGTAGTTGCTGTTAAAGTTGCATTTCCTATTTCTTTAGCTCTTACTGTTACATATGATGTTGATGAACTTACCACTTCTACTATGTTGCTATTAGAACTTACCCAATTTAGTTTTTTTACTTTTGCATTATCTGGTGTAACCTTTACTTTTATATATGGTTTAGCCATTTCATCTTTTGCAAGTGTTACTTTTGTTGCTTCTGCTTCAATTTTTTTACATTTGTAATCTACATTTAATGTACATTTTTCGTTGATGTCATATCCATTCAAACTTGCTGTTATAACTGCTGAACCATTTCCTTTTATTGTTACTAACCCATTTGCGTCTACTGTTGCTACACTTATATTACTAGACTTCCAAGTAATACCAGTAGTTGCATTTGTTGTAGCTGTTATTTTAAAGCTACTTATATCTGCATCTGTAATATTTTTATTTGTTTCTGATATTTTTAATTCTACTTTTTCAGCTGTTTTATTTATATCTAATTTATGTATTGTCATTTTTTTATTATCTGATTTATCAGTTTCTGTCCAATATATATATCCATCTTTGTAATTATATTGAATACAACTACTTAATGCTCCTTTTTGTATTTGATAAGGCCCTTTTAAAATATTTCCATTGTTGTCTATGATTTCATAAAAATATCTCATATTTCCAGTTGTATCTAATTTGCCATTGCTTTTAGTTTCTAAATCTTTTTCTGCCCAAAATAGAGCTAATTTTGTATCATTAATTTTTACTGCTCTTGTTCCTAAAACAGTTGTATTATTATAATTTGTCATCCATTTTACGCCATAATCTGTTTCACCTGTAGAAGATAAGAAAAGGCTTCCTTTATTTTTAGTTGAAGTTCTAGATGTTTCTGACTTTCTTTCTGCTGTATTTAGCATTTGCATGTCTTTTTCTGATGTTGATTTATTCCAAGAATCTTTTTTATATTTTTGTATAAACATATTTTGAGCTTCATTTACATATCTATTTTGTGCATAATTTAAAGATAAGGTCTTTTCTGAACTAGCTATTAACATATAACCATCAGACAATTCCACTATATTTCCTAGATTAGATAAAGTAGAATTATATCCAAATTCCTCATCTGAACTTTCTCTAAAATGAAACATTTCATGACTAGTTAGGTATCTTTTACCATTTGAATTAATATAACTTTTAGCAATATAGAAAGCTCTTGGTGCTCCATCTCCTCTATCTGCAGTCATAAATTGTCCATCCGATGTTGCTATAACTCTTTGAGCCATAGAGTGTGAAACCCAGTATTCATTATTTATAAAATAATATCCATCTGAATTATTATAATCACTTTCGCTACTAGCATTTAGCAATGTCATTTTACTAATACTTACGTATAGTGCTTGACTTGATTGATGTCCATTGTACATTTTTCTTGCATATACACATTTCATAACATCACCATTGATTGCTATATCACAATTTCCAAATTTAAAAGGTTCTTTTGTACCATATTCTACAAATAATGGATTAGTGTTTATTTTATCCATTCTACTAGTGTCCCTTGCTTGGATTGGCAATTTAGAAACTATTTTTCCGTCCCTTCCGTATTTTACAACTTCTATCGTTACTGTTGTAGCAAAGTTACTAGAAGATGAATTTGTTGTTGTTTGATCATCCTGACCATATACTACATATAAATATCCATCTTTATATATTGCATTTCCGAATATTTCAAGCTCTCTATCTAATTGAACTTCTTTTATTTTAGTTAAACTAGAAGATAAGGTAATCCAGCCTAACTTGCTTGAATCATCGGTATTTTCATAAATAATATTGTACTGATTGTTTTCATCCCAAAATTCATATATGCTTGATGGTCTTTCATAAAAAACTAATCCGATTTTCTCCAAGTGTTTCATTACTATAGGCATTGTTATTTGAAGTAATTTCTGTACTTGTAATAAATGCCGTTTGTTCGCTTGCATTTACTGTTGTTGCAATTCCTAATATTAATAATGCTAATATTAATGTAATTAATATTCTTTTCAATTTAATTCCCCCCCTATTTTTCATAATAATATATACCCTTAATTTTGCTTTTAGTATATCACATATTTTTTATAAAATCTATATTAAAAAAACTTATTTTATAGCCTGTTATTTTTAATTCATCTAAAAAAATGAATTTTTTATAAAATAAAAATATTCCACATCTATTTGCATATTAAAATATTTAATTATAAATAAACTTCCTATTCCAACTTCTAATTCTGCTTCCACTGATAAATTTTCAAATCTACCTTATTATTAACAACTTTAATTCCATCTTTTTCAAGTCTTTTTCTTTGAATATCTTTTCCTCCAAAGACAAATGCTTCTGCAAGTTCCCCCTTACTGTTTAAGACTTTATAGCAAGGATATTTATCTCCGTCTGGATTTTTATGGAGTATGTTTCCAATAGCACGTGCTAATCCCTTATTTCCTAAAAACTCCCCTATTTGTTTATATGTTACAACTTTTCCCTTTGGTATTGTTGTTAAATAGTCATAAACCTTTTGTGATAATAAATCATCATCATATTTTTCTTTTATATATATAATTACTTCTTTTGATTGTTGATTTTTATAAATCTCATCAATAGTACACTTATTAATAATATCTTGTATAGTTTTTTCATACTCTTGCCTAATTTCTCCAACAAACTTTCCAGCACAATCTTGTATATCAACCATTATGTATTCTTCATCATTTGCCAAATCAATTAATTTTGATGTTTTTTGCTTATCTGAAATTATTACAACTATTTCAAATTGTTTATTATATATTTTATTTTTAAATATGTATTTATTTTCTTGTTTTTTAAATCCATATTCAACTAATCTGTTACATTCAATTGTTTTATTTTTTAGCATATTTTCTAAATTTCTCATTACTAAAATTTCTCCCACATATCATTTATTTACATTTCTTCAGTAAAATCCTTTCTTTTCCCTGAAGCAATTTCCTCATAAATTTTTATTTTATAGTCCAGTCTTGCAAGAGTTTCACTAATACTTTTTTGTTTTTCTAATAATTTTTCTTTTTGCTCTTCTAATAAATTTTTTCTTGCATTTACTGTTGTTTTACCTTGTTCAAATAATGTCATGTATTCTATTAAAATTTCAATTTCTACTCCAGCATTTCTCATACATTTAATAAACTCTATTCTTTTGCATGCTTTTTCGTCATAATTTCTTATCCCATTTTGATTTCTTGGTACATTAGTTAAAAGCCCTATTCTTTCATAATATCTTAATGTATCAGATGTTAAATCATATTTTTTACTTACTTCTGATATAGTCATTTTTTCCACCTCTATAAAACAATAATATACTAATTATATACCATAAAATGCAACAATTTTCAATAAACTACTTACTATTAAACTTTTTTAATTATCATGTTCCATTTTTTTCTTTATTAGTATATAATATAAAAAGAATTTAAGGAGGATTTTATGAAATTAACAAAAATAGAAACAAACATTAAAAGAAATTTGTACTTAAATATCACATCAAATCTAAATCTTATGCCATGTTCTAAACCAATAGAAAATCAAGTAATAAATATATACCCTCATTTACAAAGTCAATCAATTATAGGTTTTGGAGCTGCAATCACACAAAGTTCTGCTTATGTACTAAATAATATAGATAAAAATATAGCAGACAAAATAATAGATGAATACTTTTCTAAAGATGGTTTAAACTACTCTATATGTAGACTCCCTATTGGAAGTTCAGACTTTTCTACTAAAAGCTACTCATACTCATATAAAGAAGATTTAACAGACTTTAGTATTGAAAATGATAAATTAATAATACAAACTATAAAAATGGCTAAAAAAAGGTTTTCAGATTTGAAATTTTTAGCAAGTCCATGGTCTCCTCCAGCATTTATGAAAAATAATAATAATCTATATCATGGTGGAAAATTATTAGAAAAATACTATTCCTTATGGGCAAAATATCTTGTAAGGTATGTTATAGAATACAAAAAGGAAAACATAAATATAGACTACATGACTATTCAAAATGAACCAAATGCAAGCCAATCTTGGGAATCATGTACTTATACTTCACAAGAAGAAGCAAACTTATTAAAAAATTACTTATTTCCGATATTTAAGAAAAATGGTTTAAATACCAAATTCTTAATATGGGATCACAACAAAGAAGGTCTTTTAAATAGAGCTATATCAGAATTTATTGATAATAGTGCCCTTGATTATGCAGCAGGCGCAGCATTCCACTGGTACACAGGAAGCAATTTTGAAAATATAAAATTGTTTCATAATTTGTTTCCAAATAAGCTTTTAATCCATTCAGAAGGATGTACTGGTTATTCTAATTTTAAACCTAAAGATGAATTGTTTAATGCTGAATTATATGCAAGTGAAATTATAGGAGATTTTAATGCAGGTGCAAATGCTTTCATAGACTGGAATTTGGTTTTAGATTATAAAGGAGGACCAAATCATAAAAACAATAATTGTAATTCCCCTATAATGATAAATAAAGGAAATAATGGTTATATTAAAACACCTAGTTTTTATTATTTATCGCAGTTTTGCAAATACATTAAACAAGATGCAAAAAAAATTGCATCAAGCACATATACAGATGATATAAATGTAATTTCATTTAAAAATACTAATAATAGCATTATTATTGTACTATTAAATAAAACAAATAATAATAAAGAATTTAATTTATGTTATAAAAATTACTTTTTTCATGATAATTTAGACAGCCATGCAATTGTAACTTTTATAATAAATGGAGATGAATAACAAATGATACAAAGAGAAGATAATCCAGAATATGTAAATCAATTTTTAGATTATACTGCAACGATTTTAAATAAATCGCCAAATACAATAAAAGAATATAATTATGATATTGCTATGTTTTTAAGATTTATTAAAATACATTTTAAAATGACAAATGAAACTGAATTAGATAATATTAAATTTAATGATATAGGAATTGATACTATTAAAAAAATTAGTCTTTCTGACATACATGCTTTTCTAGCATATATGACAAATACATTTCATAGTAAAGCTGCAACAAGAGCACGTAAAGCTTCTAGTATAAGAGTATTTTTTAAATACCTTAGTCAAAAAGCAAATCTAATACAAATAAACCCTGCTCAAAATTTGGAAAATCCTAAACTTGACAAAAGACTACCAAAATATTTATCTTTAGATGATAGTAAACGTTTACTTAATGTTACAGCAAATGAAGATAATCGTAATTCTAAAAGAGATTATGCAATAATTACTTTATTTTTAAATTGTGGTATGCGTCTATCTGAACTTGTTGGAATAAATACTACAGATATTATATTTAGTGAATGTAAATTAAATGTTATTGGTAAGGGAAACAAAGAACGTACTATATATTTAAATAAAGCTTGTATGAATGCTATTCAAGAATACTTAAATGTTAGACCTAAAGAAGCAATTAAATATGATTCAAAAAATGCCCTATTTTTAAGTGAACGAAGAGAAAGAATAAGTCGTAGGACCGTTCAGTATGTTGTAGATAAAGAACTTAAAGCTGCAGGTTTAGATACAAAAAAATACTCTACACATAAATTACGTCATACTGCCGCAACACTTATGTATCAGTATGGAAATGTTGATATTAGAGCACTACAAGAATTACTTGGGCATGAAAGTATTTCAACAACAGAAATTTATACACATGTTAATAATGAACAAGTTAGAAATGCTGTTGAAAGTAATCCTTTGGCAAATTTATAAATTTATAATTACAATATTAATTTTTCTATTTAGATAAATTAATATTGTAATTTTTTTATATTCATAACAATCAAATTCTTGCTCTAATATTTTGAAAAGAGTTCCCTAATGAAAGGAACTCTTTTGAACAACTTAGTATATGACTAAGAGAAGCTTTACTCTTTTACTGTAAGGATCTACCATTCAAAGTAGTTGTAATTGCCTTACTTGTTAGAACTCTTCATTCTTTTGTATTCCTCTGCATAAAAATCCCAGAAGTATTCACTAGATATAAGTTCTTCGGAATTTTCAGGTTCATAATTGTCAACAAGAAAATAATTTTTCCCTTTAGAACTATCACAAACCTCAAGATGCAAACCTACAGGAATAACCAGACTTTCAAGAGTGTCAGTATGAAATACAATAGAATTACGGAGTACAAACCACTCACATTTCGAAAGAACTCTGCAAACGTAGTCATGGTTAATGTTGATAAATTTCTCAACTCTCGCTTTAAATGACTCAGTCATAATAAATCCTCCTAAAATAATTTTTTATAAAACGAGTTACGAACGAATGCTGAAAAACGGAGTAAATACAAGGTTTTTCACTTTTTATTATACCACAAAAATACTGAAGTGTCAAAAACAACAGGCTTTTAGCAACGCTCGGGAGAGTTTTTATTTGTAGATTTATTTTCCTTATGTTGTAGATTTGGCAAATTTATAAATTTATAATTACAATATTAATTTTCTATTTAGATAAATTAATATTGTAATTTTTTTATATTCATAACAATATAGGTTGTATTTGTTCTCCTTCAAAAGCATATTTAATTGTTTTTATTATATATTCTGGGTCAAATACAAGTGACCTTGGTTTTGTTATAGGATTATCTTGCCTATATGGAACAAAATAATAATTCTTTCTATTTAACAATTTTCCTATATTTTCTGCATTTCCGACTAAGCCCATTATTGGTTGATGGTGCAATTACAACTGGCAAATTATTTCTTAAATGTGATTTAACAGCCATTGTTGCTGGTGTATCTATTATGTCATGGGCAAGTTTGGCAATTGTATTTCCGTGTAGCCGGAGCCACTACCATAATATCTGTCATTTGTTTAGGTCCAATTGGTTCTGCATCTTTTATTTCATGTATTATTTTATTATTCGTTATTTGTTCTATTTCATCTATAAAATCTTTGGCTTTTCCAAACTTAGTATCTGTATTATAACTATTAAAAGACATTATTGGTATTATTTTTGCTTCTAATTTTACCAATTCTTTAATTTTTTCTATTGTTTTATTAAATGTACAAAATGATCCTGTAAGTACAAATCCTATTTTTTTTCCTTTTAGTTCCAAAATTTATAATTCCCCTCCCTTCTTTTTGTATTTATATATAATATGAAATTATGTAAATTTTGGAAATGGTTTACTAAAATATTTATTTAAAATTTATAATAAAAACAGGTCTAAAATTGAAGTGAACCCAAATTATTAGACAAAAAGTTTAATAATTTGGGTTCTATTTATTTATTTTATATAATTTACTAGTTTTTCAGTTTCTTTAGCAATCATTAACTCTTCATTAGTTGGAATTATATATGCTCTTATTTTAGATTCAGGTTTTGTAATTAATCTTTCTTCTCCTCTTACATTATTTGCTTCTTCATCAACAATAACTCCCATAAATTCAAGTTGTTTGCATATTCCTTTTCTAATATTTATTTGGTTTTCTCCAACACCGCCTGTAAATACAATTGCATCTATTCCATTCATAGCAACTGCATATTTTGCAATATAACTTGCAACTGCATATTTAAAGCTTTCCATAGCAATTTTAGCTCTTTCATTATCTGTATATGATTCTGACTCTATTACTCTAAAATCAGGTGCTAATCCTGATATTCCTTGAACACCAGATTGTTTGTTTAGCATATCTTCTACTTCACTTGCTGTCATATTTTCTTTTTTCATTATATATGTTACAACAGATGGATCTAAATCACCACTTCTTGTAACCATTGGTATTCCAGCAAGAGGTGTTAATCCCATACTTGTATCTACAGATTTTCCACCTTTAACAGCACATATACTAGAACCTTGGCCTAAATGACATGTTACAATTTTAAGGTCTTCTATTGGTTTATTTTCAATTTCAGCCAATCTGTTTGATACATACATATGTGATGTACCATGAAATCCATATTTACGTATTCCGTATTTTTTATAATATTCATATGGTATTGGGTAAATATATCTTTCTTTTGGTATTGTTTGGTGAAAGGCTGTATCAAATACAACTACCATTGGTTTTCCAGGCATTACACTTTGGCATGCTTTCATTCCCAAAACTGCTGCTTTATTGTGTAATGGAGCAAGTTCAGCACATTCATCTACCTTTTTTATAACCTCATCAGTTATTATAACAGGACTAGAAAAATATTCACCACCATGTACTACTCTGTGTCCTATAGCACTTATTTCATCTAATGAATCAACTACTTTGTAATCTGGATTTATTAATTGTTTTAATGTAAAATCTATAGCTTCTTCATGATTTAATGCAGGATGTTTAATTTCAATTTTTTGTCCATTTACTTTATGTGTAATAAAAGCTTCCTCTTCTCCTATTCTTTCATATTTTCCAGAAGCTAACACATCATTAGTTTCCATATTAATTAATTGATATTTTAGTGATGAACTACCACAATTTAATACTAATATTTTCATTTTTTCCTCCTAATTATTTATTATTTTTTCAGTTTCTTTAGCAATCATTAATTCTTCATTTGTAGGCACAACACACAATACAATTTTAGAATTATCAGTAGAAATTACTGCTTCTTCGCCTTTTATTTCATTTTTTGATAAATCTAATTTTGCACCTAAAAACTCTAATTGTTTACATATTAACTCTCTGCAATATGGGCTTTTCTCCCCCACACCTGCTGTAAATGTTATTATATCTACTCCATTCATTGCAACTGCACATTTCATTATATATTGTGCAATTAAATATGAAAAAATATCTAATGAAAGTTTAGCATGTGTTCCTCCAGATAAAGCCTCATATTCTATATCTCTAAAATCCATTGAAACTCTTGAAACACCATAAACTCCTGATTTTTTATTTAAAATTTCTTCCATTTTTTCAGCCGACAAATTTTCTTTTTTCATTAAATATGTTAAAACAGATGGATCTAAATCTCCACTTCTTGTTCCCATGGTAATTCCACCTAATGGAGTAAGTCCCATGCTTGTTTCTACAGACTTTCCATTTTGTATTGCACAAATACTAGCTCCTTGGCCTAAATGACAATTAATTATTTTTGAATTGTTAATGTCCTTACCAAGCATTTGGCAAACTCTATTTGCTACATATTGATGTGATGTACCATGAAATCCATATTTACGCACTCCATATTTTTCATAGTATTTATATGGTACAGGATAAATATACCTTTCTTTTGGTATTGTTTGATGAAATGCTGTATCAAACACAGCTACCATTTTCATATTTGGAACAACTTTTTTGCATGCTTCTATTCCAAGTACTGCTGCTGGATTATGAAGTGGTGCTAAATCACTGCATTTTTTTATTTCTTCAATTACTTCATCTGTAATTAAAACAGCATCACTAAATTTTTCTCCACCATGTACAATTCTATGTCCTATTGCCTCTAATTCTTCCAAACTTTTTATTACACCATAGTGGTCATTTGTTAACCTATTTAGTACAAAAGCTATTGCTTCTTCGTGGTCTTTGGCTTCTATTTCAAATTTGTGTTTTCTGCCATGTACCTTGTGCGATAAAAAAGAATTTGGTTGCCCTATTCTTTCAAAATACCCTTTTGCAATAGTTTCATTGTTTTCCATATCTATTACTTGATATTTTAAAGATGAGCTTCCAGAATTTAATACTAAAATTTTCATATTTGCACTCCCCTTTATTATTCTTGTGCTTGAACAGCTGTAATTGCAATAACACCAACTATATCATTACTACTACATCCTCTTGATAGATCATTTACTGGCTTTGCAATTCCTTGGCAAAGTGGTCCATATGCCTCTGCTTTTCCAAGTCTTTGTACTAATTTATAACCTATATTTCCTGCATCTAAGTTTGGAAATATTAATGTATTTGCCATTCCTTGTATAGGGCTTGATGAAGCTTTCATTTTTGCTATTTGTGGTACTATTGCAGCATCTAATTGCATTTCTCCGTCTAATATTAAATTAGGTTCTTTTTCTTTTGCAATTTGTGTTGCACTTATAACTTTTTGTGTTAATTCTGATTTAGCACTTCCATATGTAGAATATGAAAGCATGGCAACTTTAGGTTCTTTTTGCACTAATTGTTTAAAACTTTTTGCAGATGATATAGCTATTTCTGATAATTCTTCGTCTGTAGGGTTTTGATTTAACCCACAATCTCCAAATACAAATGTTCCATTTTCTCCATACTCACAATTTGGAACTACCATTACAAAAAATGCTGATACAAGTTTTGTTCCTTCTGCTGTTTTTAATATTTGAAGTGCAGGTCTTAAAGTGTCTGCTGTAGAATGAACTGCACCTGATACAAGGCCATCTGCTTCAGTATTTTGATCTTTTAACATTAGCATTCCAAAATATACTGGGTCTTTTACTAGAACTTTTGCTTTTTCAATTGTCATACCTTTTTTTTGTCTTAACTCGTATAAAGTGTTTACATATTCATCAAATTTTCCAGACTCTTCTGGTTCAATAATTTTAGCACCTTCAATGTCTATATGGTTTTCTTTTGCTTTTTCTAAAATTTTTTCTTTGTTTCCAATTAAAACTATTTTTGCAAATTGTTCTTTTAAAACTGTTTGAGTAGCTTCTAATGTTCGTATATCTTCAGCTTCTGGCAAAACTATAGTTTTAATTTGTTTTTTTGCTCTTTGTTTTACATTTTCTATAAAATTCATTATTTGCCTCCTTAAACTTTTTATATTATATAGTTAAATTATAAAAAGTACAAGCATAATTTTAAGTTTTAAATTCTATATCTTCTTTTCTATATTCTTTTGGTTTTAAACCAAGCCTTGTACTCATATAACTAATTAAAGCTATTGATACAATTGTTAGTATTATTCCAAAAATGATTGTTGAATTTGCCGTATTTGTTACTGTAAGAAGATATGATCCTAAAAAACCTATTGACATTCTAAATACATTTTTACTAATTGCATTTACCGCAAAAATTTTAGGCAGTATCTTTTCAGTTGTAAAATTCCCCATATATCTAGAACATAAAACTCCGGTGAATTCCTTGCAATAATTTTATAATTATATTTGCAAGTGTTATTATAACTACCATATAAACAAAAGAAATGTTTGTAATTCCAACAAATCCCATTATTAGTGTCATTATTGATGTTAGTATTAAAATTACTGAAAAAGATTTATTACGATATTTTTTATGAAAATATAGTTGGCCATTTGCTCCAATTCCAGATGCAATACCTACAATTGCAGAAATTATTGCAATTAGCTGTTCTTGTGTTCCTATATCTTTTAACAAACTAGTTCTGTATGTACTAATTAAGCAAAATGATCCCCATATTATTCCAGAATATAACATTAAGCTTCTTAGTCTACGTGATTTAATTACAAATTTAAATCCATCTTTAAGTTCTTTTATATAAGAAATTATTGATATATTTGTATTTTTTGATTTATTATCTTCATTTTTCAATTCTTCATTTTCTATTTCTTGAAAGCCAAATGACATTATAGTTGCTAAAATTGTAACTAATAAAGCAAATATAACAGGAATGAATGGATTTATAACATATAAGAAACCAGCCAATACTGATGTTACTGCATTTATATAGTAATAATTTTTAGAACCTCTCCCTTCAAGTTTCGAAAATATTTCTCCCTTTTTAGAATAAGCTGGAATAGATTGAGTTAATAAAGTCGTATCTGATATGTCTTTTAAAGAAAAACATATTGCACTAATAAATTCTGCCAATACAAGCATTTCAAAATTTGTAGAAAAAATAATTAGGCTTAAATATATAACATTAAATATATTTCCTAAAATTGTGCATCTTCTTGTGCCTAGTTTTTCAACCACAATAGTTGCTGGTATTTGAAGAATAATCATAAATAATGCATAAAATGAAGATTTTAATACTACATCTGCTGCACTTATATTTTTTACCTGAGTTAAAAATAAAAATTCTATTGCATAGTAAAAAATTCTATCTAATGACAACATTCTATATAAAGAGTATATTTTCATATTTTGCTTGCGCTTTATTCTATTATTTTTTTCCATTTTATTCTCCTCTTTTGTATTATTCTTCTTTTTTATATCATAAATAGATTTTTTTGACAACCCCCAATATATCATAAAATGCCGAATTTTGTAATCTTTTTTCATTTACAAAATTCAGCATTTACATGTATTATTATTTATTCAATTTTTACTATTTCTTTCTATTTTTTTATAATTTTTAATTCACGGCTTTAGAGTTCAGTCCTACTTTATATAAAGTGTGAGCCTGCTGCCAATGTTGGAACTGGAATAGATAGGATTGTTGTTGCTGCAATTGCTTGGTGCACCGCTATTACCGTAATAGCTTTCCCTGAATACTCGATAATCGGTATAGTTGGCCTCTTGTGTCCATTCAAAACTATTTCCTAATAAATCATAAATATTACTTAATTTATCTTTACTTACTGTTTCCCCATCATTTACTACACCTGCTTCTCTTGTTGTATTTTTTGATGTAACTCCTATTGATAATTCCTATTGCCAATTTAATATAGGATAGCCATTGTTTATATTATTTGTGTCATATTTCCATTCATTTATAGTTTTATTAAGTTTGGACACCAGTTCTTCCTTATCATCTTCCGTAAATCCAATTACTTCACTATTATCCGAATTATTTTGTCCTATTCCCTCATACTGTGAATTTTGTAAATAATAACAGTTCTCTATCAAAGTTGTTGATGTTGTCTTACCATAAATATTGCCTACATATAATTCTCCACTTACTTCGCCATTTATATTTCCAATATTATATGAATTTTTTAAATAACTGTCTTCTGTGTCTTTATAATTGTCATGTATTCCACATATTCCCCCTACAAATGTTTTAGAACTTGCACTTGTAAATACAATTTCTCCTTTATTATATACATTATTTATTGTAGTTCCCTCATGACCTACATATGCTACAATCCCGTCCTAATGCTACTTGCTCTGCATTATTTATATCCTCTAGTGTGATTTTGCCTGTATTATATGATTTTTCAATTTTATTATCTTTTTTTCCAGTTATAATCCTAGCAATTCCTCCTATTTCAAATTTTCTAGCAGTACCACTTGCAATTAAATTCCCTGTATTATAACTATTAACAATACTATTTTCTTGTTGATTTACTACAATCCCTCCTATATAACACCCTGCCACTAGAGTACTATCATTTATCTCTCCTATAATTTGAGTAGCATTATAGCAATTTTCAATTTCTCCAGAATTAAATGCTACAATTCCCGAACAATTCACATTGCCAACTCCCATGCTAGTTTGTCGTATATTTCCTGTTACATAGCAATTATAAATTTTTGAATTTTCTTTACTTAATATTGCCAACCCAGAAACATAACATTCTTTTGATGAATTAATTAAATTATAGTTTGTATTCACTAGTCCTAGATTTTTTATCTCTCCGTATAAATATCCTCCAAACAATGCCATTCTATAGTTTTCTGTCATTTGTGTTACATCTTTATTCATGTAACAATTTGAAAGTACAAAATTATTTCCATCAAATGTTCCAGCAAAATTTCCTTCTTTTATCGTATTATCACTTTTAGTTGAAGTTTTTCCTATTGGTTTAAACCCTTCACCAGTTGTAAGTAATGTTTTTAATTCTCCATCATATCCATATTTTCCATAATCTGTTCTAAATGCATCTACATATGATTTACTAGAATTAAAATCTAAACTTAATCCTAAATTTACAGTTTGTCCTTCATAAGTATTCCCCTGTCTTACATCATATGAAAAAAATACTAAATCTTCTATACTATTTATTATATAAGTGTTTACATTTGTTTCATCTTGTTCTAATACTCCTGGATTTACATCTGTTACTTGTTCTACCTTTATTCCTGTATCATATTCATTGATTATATCCTCAATTCTTGCCACATCATTTTTTTCCTCTTTTTCTGCTTGCTGTGTTTGTTCTTTTGTTTGTTTTGCTTTTGTTAAAATTCCATTATCTCCTGTTAAAGTTGCAATTGTTATTCCAGCAAGTATTAAAAGCACAATTATTGTTATTACTAACGCAATTAATGTAATACCATTTTTCCCCTTTACCATTTCTTTTAAATTTTGTTTCATTTGTTCTTTCCCCCTTCTATGCTATATATTTTTTATGCACTTTAAATTTTTGCTTTATTTATCTTTACTTATTTTAAATACAAAAAGATAGCAAATAAAATCTACCTATAAACTAAATTTGTGCTTAAAATAAAATTTAAAAACTTATTAGTCTATAGCAATAAATTTATTGCTATTTTTTTATTATATTTTTCTTTTATTCTATTTACTAAACATATCGTGTGTGTGTGTGTGTGTGTGTGTGTGTGTGTAGAGCCTCAAGGGTTACACGGTTTATTTCTAACATAATTTAACCAATCCCTTTTCTTTTGTTTTTCACTTCATTTTTATTATACATAAACATATATTCTTTTGCAATAGTTTAACTAAAATTTTACAAGTACTTTTTTCTATGTTTCTTACTTTCTCCCCTTAAAAATTATAAATTAATTTAAGAACATGTAAATTATAATTATATTAAATTTTTTAAATATGAAAAGAAAAAAGCAGCACATATTAATGTACTGCTTTTTTGGGAACCTTCATGCAACTGGTTCTGCCATAAGCATCAATACAACCAGTGCAATTATGCCAGCTACTGCAGATATGTTAGATTCATTTCTCGCATACCATACTTTAATAGCTTCCCGCACTTTTTTCATCTTTCTCAGTCCCTTCATATAAGTTTTTTTGAATGGTGAGCTTTATTATACTATATTTTTATTAAGTATGCAACTTATTTATATTTTTTTCTTACTAAAATAGTGTTTTTATTTTCTTTATTAAATAATGACTTCCACCATTTGAATTATTTTGAGTATTTTCTACCATTCCAATAATAAGTAAATTTGAATCTTTATTTGTTGTAAAACAATTAAACCATCCCAATGTTCCACTATCTTTATCATCTTTATTTTGCTTTAATTCTGCTGTTCCTGTTTTTCCTGCAATTGTTACTCCAGATACTTTCATATCATTTGCTGTTCCTTGTGGATTTTCTACTACTTGTATTAGATCTTCTTTTATTGTATTTGCAGCATCTTTAGTAAAAACATTTTCCTTTAAAATTTCACTTTTAGCATCTTCTTTATACTCAATATATGGCTTAATCATATTTCCATCATTTGCAAAACTAGAATAAATAGAAGCCATATGTATAGGATTAACCAAAATATTTCCTTGTCCAAAACCAGAATCTGCAAGTTGCCCTTCACTTTCTATTGTATTAGAATTAGAATATTTAGACTTTGCAAGTGTAATAGGAAAATCTAAGCTTTCATTAAATCCTATTTTTTCTAAGTTAGATGTAAAATTTGAAGTTCCAATTTTAAGTGCAGCTTGTGCAAAATAAATATTATCAGAATGTATTAAACCATTTAATAAATTTTTTGGTCCATTATATGCTGTTAAAGTAGTTACTTTATAATCGCCCCAACTTGAATCTTTTTGCCAACTTGTACCATTATAATTAAATGTATCGTCTTTAGTAAATGCACCTATTGTAAGTCCAATTGCTCCTGTAATTGGTTTAAATGTAGATCCTGGACAATAGCTTTGTAAAAATCTATTATATAATGGTTTAGAGGTATCATTATTTAGTTCTTCCCATTTTGCATTTGTCATTCCTAAAGAAAAATCATTAGAATCATATGATGGTGTACTTACTAGTGCTAGTAATTCTCCTGTTTTTGGTTCCATTACAACAAATAGTCCTTTATCATCTTTTAACTGTGTGTATAAATTTTTTTGAATATCACTATTAATTGTAATTTTTACATCTTCACCATCTTTTTGTTCTTGTTTAGCAATTTCTGTCACAAGATTTCCTTTTTCGTCTGCAATATATATTTGAATTCCATCAGTTGATTTTAATCTATCTTCATATGCAAGTTCTAGCCCTGACTTTCCAATTATGCTTGTAGAAGTATAGCCTTTATCTTGATATTTTTGTAATTCTTCTGCATTTATGCTTTGGACATACCCAATTAAATGTGCCGCTTCTTGTCCTAAAGTATATACTCTTCCATCTACATCATTAATTTGAACCCCTGAAATTTGCAATAATTTTTCTTTCAAGTCAGAATTATCTTTAGCTACTTTTTTCACGGGAACAAATGTGTCATCTTTTACATAACCGTGCTGATAAATACTTATTAATTGTCTCAATGCTTACTCCTGTTAATTCTGAAATTTTAGATATGCTTTCATCTTTATTGTCTCCAAGTTTACCAGGAACAATTCCAACTGATGAAACCTTTCCATCATATGCAAGTTTGTTTCCATCCCTATCTAAAATAGCTCCTCTATTTGCTTTTAAAGTTTTTACTCTTACCTTGTAGCCCTCTTTTAACTCTGGAAATATTAAAGTAGTTGACCAATCTATTTTATATTGTTTATCTTCTTTAACTAGATTAACACTATTAGAAAAATCTACTTTTCCCGCTGAAGTATACATTTGCTCATTATATAATATTTTAATATTTTTACTTTCTTTTTTTGTTTCCTTTATGTCTATTTTTATATCTAAGCTATCAATTCCTTCATAAATGTTTTTATTTTTGGTAATAAAGTCTTCTTTAGAAATAGAAGATTTTGAACTACTACTTAGCAAATCATACATTCCATCATAATTTTTATCATTAATATATGTTATATATGTATTTAAAACATCCTCTGGATTTTCTTTATTCAAATTTAAAGTAATTACAGTAACAATTATAATTACCATGACAAGTAATATAACTAATCCAATTATTAATCCCTTCTTATTTTTCATCTTTTCCTCCTATATTAATTTAATATTATTTTTTGCTACATGAAAAAATACTGATAATGTTTTTGATATTATTTCTTTGCTTTCTTCATCTATATTTTTATATGTACTTAATATTATTTTTGCTGTCTCAAATTTTTTACTGCTTAATTGTGCTAGTGTTTCTGCCTCTGTAGCATTTAATATTTCAAATAATGTATCTATAAATTTTTCTCTTTGTTCTGGACTTACTTCATTTAACCAATTGGTAATTGTTTGGTCTATAAATTCACTAGAATTTGTTAATGTATCTTCTATAAAATGTGCTCCTAATAATTGCCAACTATATAAATCATGTTGCATAATTCCAGTTTGCGTACTTTTTATTATTGTTGTTGCTTCTTTATGATTAAGTAATCTTCCTATTATAGAAGTTTGTGGTATATATGTATGTAGCCTTCCTATAGTATTTTTATACTCATTTGTATCTATAACTGTTTTTTGAAATCCTGGTCCGTCATTATTATATATAGCAATTATTCTATCATTAACTTCTTTGTTGCAAAAAGCTGAAGCATATACTGCAAGGTTTCCACCTTTAGAATGTCCTGCAACTCTTATATTTTGTTTATATTTTGTAGCAATATTATTTAAATAATTTACTGCATCTACTTGGGATGGAACTAAATCTTTAAAGCTCATGTTAAAGTCTTCTTTCCATCCTACAATTGTATTATCTGTTCCTCTATATGAAACAAAGACTGTATTATCAGGTAATTCGATTGTAATTGCAGAAAATTGTTTTTCTAATATATTATCTATTTTATTTACATAATTTGATAATAGTATGTTTCCAAATCTTATACTATTTGCTAAAACTGGGAAAAGTTCTGTATCTTCTTTTTGTAATATTCTTCCTTTATTTTCCGTATTACAATATCTGTTATAAGCTTCTTTTAATGTTATAGTTTCATTTTCTAAATTAAGATTATCTAACGGAAAATATGATAGTCTTGATAATATTAAAGCATCAATTTCATTAATTTCTACATTTTTTATATCTATATCTCTCCATATCATATAATCAAATATATTTGCCATTGTTTTTATCTCCTTTGTTTTTGTATAAATTCAAGTATTTGTGTTGCAAGTATTTCTTCTTTTTCATTATAACTATGATTTGCACCTTCTATATAATTAACATCACTTTGCTTATTTTCTATAATTTGTTTAACCTTTTTTACTAATTCATCTGGCTTATCTATTATCATTTCATTATATGTTCCCCAACGCATAAATAATGGCTTGTCTATTTTACTTAAAATATTATATTGTTTTATATCTATATCTTTATTATCTCTTGCATATCTTAAAAATGTTTTACAACTTACTGGATGAATAAAAGCCTCTTGTGGCATTAAATTTTGTAATTTTCCTTCTTGCTCCATTTTATTTGCAAGATTAATATAATATGAAAAGTTTTTTCCTAAAAAGACCTTTAAAACACTTGTTATATCAACCAAAGAAAGTAATATTATACTTTTTATCATTTCTAATATTTCAGTATTATTTTGTTTTTTCAATTTATTATATGTATAAATTATTTTAGTACATCCTAAGCTATGCCCTTGTAAATAAATATTTTTATACCCTAATTTTCTAAGTTCTAAAATTGCTCCTACTATATCATAATAACTATCTAATACTTCTTCATATGAAGTTCCTGCTATAACTTTTGTTTTCTTTCCGTTTATATTTTTTGTAATATACTTTACAAGTTCACTTCCTCTGTTGTTAAAGCAAAAATAATCTATGTTTAAATTATTTGCTGTATTAGCTATTACATTATCTCTTTCTTTAAAGCAATTACTGCTCATTCCATGAATTGACAAAATTACATCTTGAGTAGTTTCTTTTGATTTATGTAAAAATCCATTTAATTTTGTTCCATCTTCTGCATAAAAATTAATTTGTTCCATATTGGCCTCCTTTTTTTCTAAGTATATTATTTTGATTATTTTTTGTCAATAATTAAAGCTTTTTGACTATCAATTTTTCCTTGTCCTTAATTGACTTTATTCTTCAATCATGCTATAATAATAAGTACGTTCTTTACTAGAACGCATACGTATTACAACCCTTTTATTTTTTTTAGGAGGTTAAATTTAAATGAATCGGAAAAAGTCAATAAAAGTTCGTACGACAATGGCTGATTATTCAAAGATCAAGCCAATTGCAAGCAAAGTAGGGACTTCATATTATTTGAAGCCTTGTGATGATAATGGCAAAAGTAGTTTAGATTATGAATATGGAGATAAGGTAGATTACAAAAATCTTGCTCATATTGCAGATTATAAAGTAAATACTCCTTATTTATTTTATATTTGTTTTCAGGATTCAATAAACTGCGTACTCCAGCAACTTCCGCCTTGTTTGCTTAAAGAGGCTGTTGCATTTGAGCTTATCTACATGACATGTGTAGGTATAAATGATTTGTTTAAGGTAGAGCACGACAACGGCTTTAATGTTGCCATTGTTCGCCTTTACAAAAATAATGCTAATATGTCTCAGGCAGAATCAGTTAAATACTGCGAATACTACCCGTACGAAAATGCACCAATACCTATCAATATGAAACCAGATGATTTAAAAAAATGTACCGTTAGGTATAGGTAATATTTTTATTTTCCGCATTAAAAAAGCCATAGTTAATTACTTTGGCTTTTTTCTTTTATGGCAATTATTAGTTCATTTGGTTGAACTCTCATGTTTGAATTATTATATACAAATTCTTGATTTTCTAAATATACAACATATCCCATATTATTTAATTTAATTTGTGCTAATGTTAAAAATGCTTTTTCTTCTTCACTTGTTACTGAATTTTTTACCCTTACCTCATAAAAGGTAAATCTTAAAAATTCAGGGTTTACTGATATTTTTTCATCTACTAATCTATCTATAAGTTCTATTAATTTATCTTCTATTCTATCTTCCACTTTTTTATCACTCCTAATCTTTGTCTATTTTACCACAAAATAATTTTCTATTCAACAAAATTCACACATTGTTCATTTTATTTTCCTATAAACATCTGCACATATACTTTTCCATATTTGTTACTTTTAACAACTCCCACTCCTGTATAATTAAAATTACTATTTAATATGTTTGCTTTATGTCCTGAAGAATTCATCCATGCAGTTACTGCTGCACTATTGCTTGAATTTCCTGCTATATTTTCTCCTGCTGTTTTATATGATATTTTAAAACTATTTAACATGTTAAATGGTGTACCATATGTTGGAGATTCATGTGCAAAATAATTATTATCTACCATATCTTGTGCTTTTATTCTTGCAACTCTTTGTACTTCATAATCTATTTTTAATGCCTGTAATCCATTAGATGTTCTTTTAGAGTTTATTAAATCAAATACCTCTTTCTCATCTGATGATAGATTGGTTGTTTGATTTGTAGTTGAGTTGCTACTATTATTTGATGAAGATGGATAAATTGCTTTTACATATTTTTTACTAACAGCTCCCACATAATCTCCTTCCACTTGGACAATATACCAATCTCCAACACCAGCAAATACACGAATATATTCATTTTTCTTTACTGTTGCTACTATGCTATATTTTGTTCCAGGTCCGCTTCTTACATTTAAAGTTGTTGCAGTTACCAATCCTGTAGAAAAATCCACTTTATAATAATGTTGCATAGCAAATGTTGTAGAAATGTTTAAAACAATAATCGTAAACAATATTAATGTTGCTAATTTTATTATATTTTTCCTTTTTAGCATTACTACTTTCATAAAATAATTCCCCCTTTATATAAGAATATTACTTTATGAATGTCCAATATGAAATTTAAATTAATTATCATCAAATGTTTCTTCAAAATTTTTTGCTGTTTTCTTTACACTATCTTCATAGCCGAGTTAAAGCAGCAAATGGTGCAAACTGGGCTGACCTTGCCTCTAATGTCATTTGTGGATGTTTTTTTGAAACATGGTGTGGTAAATTTATAATATCTTCATACATTTTATAATTGTTATTCATCCTTTATGTCCCCCTATTTGAATATTTCTTTTTATGGTTGTTCCACCCTCTTCTAGGTTCATTCCTTTTAATATTGCATTTTTTCCATATTTATTTTTTATATTAATCATTGTTTCTTGTAATCTTTTTTCCTTTTTTTCTTTATTTTTTCTTTTACTTTCTTCTTTATAATTTTTAAATAAATCTATTTGTTCATATTCACTTTTCCTAACTTTGCTTTCATTAATTACTTTGTTGGCTGTTATATTTATTCTTCTTATTAGTAAATTTTTATCTATTATTTTTTTATATAAATTTATTGCAGCCTCCATAATTATTTTCCCTGATGATGTTTTATAGTCTAAATTTATAGTGCCATGTGCAGGTTTTGGAATTTTCCTTCCATATCTATCATTTGTAATTTCTTTAATATTTTCTTTATTTATTAATGGATTTGTAACATTTTCCACATCATACCCTATTGTCAATACTATTTGGTCTGTAACTAACTTCTTTTCTACTAAATCTAAAGCCAAAAGTTCTGCCATCTCTTTTATTATTAGCATTGTTTTTTCATAATTATATGGACAATGTAATACTTGCCCTGAACTTATACTATTAGTTGATGGTTTGTATTTTTTTATGCTTTCTATTGTACATGGTTCATACCCCCATGCATGATCTATTAAAAGTTCTGCATTTATTCCAAATAGTTTATATAATATTTCTTCATTTTCTATTGACTTCCTTGCCACATCTCCCATGGTAAAAATTCCATTTTTTTCTAGCCTTGTTTCATAGCCTTTGCCTACTCTCCAAAAATCTGTTAATGGTCTATGTGACCAAAGCAACTTTCTATATGTAATTTCATCAAGGCAAGCTATTCTTACTCCATTTTTATCTGGTTTTACATGTTTTGCAACAATATCCATTGCTATTTTACACAAATATAAATTTGTACCTATTCCTGCTGTTGCAGTTATTCCTGTTTTATTGTAAACTTCTTGAATTACTTTTGTTATTAATTGTTTTGCTTGCATTTTATATGTATTTAAATAATGTGTAATATCAATAAAAACTTCATCAATTGAATACACATATATATCTTCAGCCGAAAAAAAATTTAAATATATTTTATAAATATTAGTACTATATTTCATGTAATATGACATCCTAGGTGGTGCTGCTATATAATCTAGTTCTAATGAAGGATTATTTTTTAATTCTATATAATTAAATGATTTTCCTGTAAATTTAAAATTGGGAGCTTTTCTTCTTCTTTCATTATTTATTTGATTAACTTTTTGTATTACTTCAAATAGTCTTGCTCTTCCTGGTATTCCATACAATTTCAATGCTGGGCTTACTGCTAAACATATTGTTTTTTCTGTTCTACTTTCATCTGCTACAACTAGATTGGTTGTAATAGGGTTAAGCCCTCTTTCTTTACACTCTACTGATGCATAAAAACTTTTTAAATCAATTGCCGCATATACTTTTTCCACAGTCCACACCTCCTTAAGTTCTTTTATAATATATCATAAAAATTTATATTTGTAAACAGTTGTTCGTAATTTATTTAAAAATAAAATCAGTTATATTTCAAACTGATTGTTATATTATGATAATAATTTTTTTACAACATCACTAATTGTTTTTCCATCTGCTGAAGCACCAATTTTTTCTTTTGCTGTTTTCATTACAATTCCCATATCTTTCATTGATGTAGCACCTGATTCTTTTATTATATCTTTTACAATGTTTTCGATTTCTTCTATATCTAATTGTTTTGGTAAGTAACTTGTAAGTATTTCTAATTCTTTATTATTTTGATTAATTAAATCTTCTCTTCCACTTTTTTCAAAATCTTGTGCTGCATCTTTTCTTTTTTTAGCTTCTTTTGCAATTATTTCTATTATTTGTTCATCTGTCACTTCTATTGCTTTATCTTTTTCAATTTGTAATATTGATGACCTAATTAGTTGTACTGTGTTTTTTCTTATTAAATCTTTTTCTTTCATAGATTCTTTTAAATCATTTAGTAATTTTTCTTTTAACATTTATATTCCTTCTTTCCAATATTTTTACATATTATATCATATAAATATTAAATAGTCGAGCATAAATTTTATTGTACCATTGAATAAATTATTTTATTTTCCGCAACTCCTGTTTTACTGTTTATTATTCTTTTATGTAATATAGCTTCCTTTACCATTCCAACATTTTCTAAAATTCTACTTTTGGCTTCTACAAGTTTTTTACATCCATCAAAAAATTCACTTATAATTACATCAAATTTCCCTGTTTTTAATAAATAATTAATAACTACTTTTAAAGCCTCTTCTAACAAACCTGACTCTGCTAAATCAAGTGCAATTCCACACTTAAATTTACAAATCCTATTAGCTTCAGACCTTTCTGATGCATTTATATAACCTACAACTTCATGTTTTTTCTTATCTTCAATTGCCCATATTAATTCATTCATTTTTTCATTTTCATAAATAAATGAACTTATCATAATTTCAGTTTGCCTAACTGTTTTATGCATATTATATCCCAGACACTCAAAAAGTTCTTTTTCAGTTCCCAGATTTTTATATACATCTTCTGCATCCTCTAATTTAAATTTTCTAATTTTTAAGTTTTGCGTTTCAAATTCTTCCATATCTATCATCTTCCCCTAGTTTGACCATTATATAATAAAATCCATCTAAAAAAGAGCTTTTTTTACAAAAAGCTCTTTTTGGTATATAAATATTTTTCATATATTTTTTTAGATATTAAATTAGATGATAAACAAATTTATTTATTTTTTATTTGTTAAATTATACTCATATAATTTTTCATATGATTCTTCATTATTTATTAATACTTTTTCTTCATTAGCATTTTTTTGTTTTAATTTGAATTTATTAATTAATTTTGTAATTCCATATACAATATAAAATGGCAAAGTCATTTGGCCAACTGACATTACAAAAGTAAATAATGGTCCAGTAAATTTATAAATTATATGTATTGGAGTTCCAGGAAAATCTTTTGATATAAACATTAAGTTACTATCAAATATTATATTTACTATATATGATACAACACATATTATACCTACAAGACAGGAAAAATATATAATATCTCTTTTTTGAAGTTCTATATAATGTGTTATATTTATTAATAACCCTAAATACACCATTGTTCCATGGAAGAAATAACTATGTATGCTTATAAAATGCATAGCTGGATATGTAGGAAGCGAAGTAGTTGGCAATAACATGAAAACTATTCCACCAATTATTCCCCCTGTTGCTAAAAAAACATCTCCAACTCTTTTTAGTTTTCCCTTAGTAAATGAACTTAAAAAACCTGCATACAACAACAAACTACAGTAATATAATGGTAAATATTCATTTACATTTTTTAAACTATTATATTTTAAACTAAAAACTATTCTAACAACTTCCAAAAGCCATATAATTATAGTCATATTTTTTATTATTTTATGTACTTGTTCTTTATTTTTATGAATTGTAAATTTTAGTGCAATTGCAATAAATAATGAGGTTATAATTATTAATTTAAAATGATTTGGAGTAAATATACCACATGGTTCATATTCACCAGGTTTTGCAAAAAACATATTTTATTCACTCTTCTTTCTATTTCTATTAGTACATTTTATGCTTCGTTTAGCCATTATATAATGATTTAAAATCCCATAATGTTCCTTCTTTTGAATCTTTAAGTATAATTCCTTTTGCTTCTAAATCATTTCTTATTTTATCTGCTTTTTCAAAATCCTTATTTTGTTTTGCTTTGGCTCTTTTTTCTATTTCTTGTTTTATATTTTCTTCATCAATATTTAGTTCTTTTAAATATTTGTTTTTTAATTTTGTTATATATTCATCTGGATTTTGATCAAATAATCCAAGAACTGAATATACCTCATGTACATTTTTTAATATCTTTCTAAGTATGTTTGCTATGTCTTCTTTTGTTTTGTCTTTTGATGTTTTCATAATATTATTAGCATATTTAAAAATATTATATAAATTTGCTATTGAAGCGGTCGTGTTAAAATCTTCATCCATATTTTCAACAAATTTTGGTATTATGCTATCTGCAATATCATCTTTAACATCATATTCTTTAACTAGATTATCTTTTATGTATTTATTCATTTCTTTAATTGAAGTATAAAAATAATTTAAATGATTTTCAGCTAAACTATAATCATTATCTGAAAGATCTACATCTGAACCATAATGTTTTGAAAACATTACATATTTTATTGTTTCATAATCATATTTTTTTAATGCATCTCTAATTGTTAACGAATTTCCCAAAGATTTGCTCATTTTTTCACCATTTATTTTAATCAAACCACAATGGCTCCATATGTTTGCAAATTTTTTTCCTGTTAATGCTTCACTTTGTGCTATCTCATTTTCATGATGTGGAAATAATAAATCTCTTCCTCCACCATGAATATCAATAGTTTGCCCTAATGTATCTAAAGCCATAACAGAACATTCTATATGCCAACCAGGTCTTCCTTTTCCCCATGGTGACTCCCAATATATTTCTCCCGGTTTTGCTGATTTCCACAATGCAAAATCTATTGGATCTTTTTTGCCTTCTTCTAACTCTATTCTAACTCCATTTAACATATCGTCTACATTTCTATGTGAAAGTTTTCCATATTCTTTAAATTTTCTAACACTATAATATACATCACCTTTCTCGGTTTTATAGGCATAGCCTTTTTCAATTAATCTTTCTACAAATTCAATTATTTTATCAATATATTCAGATGCCTTAGTTTTTACATCTGCCTCTGTTATATGTAGTCCTGCCATATCTTTTTCAGTTTCTTCTATTTGCTCTTTTGAAAATTCTAAAGCATTTTTTCCATACTCATTTGCTCTTTTAATTATTTTATCATCAACATCTGTATAGTTACGTACATATTTTACATTATAGCCTTTATATCTTAAGTAGTCTGCCATCATTGAGTATACAATTGCTTGCCTTGCATGACCTATATGGCTCAAATCGTATACTGTTACACCACACGCGTACATTGTTACATTATTTCCATTTATAGGAACAAATTCTTCTTTCTTTTTTGTCATTGAATTGAATATTTTCATATTTATCACCTATTTCTTTAACTTTTGTCTAGTATTATATCATGTAAACTTTAAAAAGTCTACTTGGTTTTTTATTTAGTTTTATATTTTATTATATTAAAATATATTTTTATATTTACAATTTTTTGATTTTTGCAACAAAAAAGAGGGATATTACATAAAACCACTTAAAAATAGTCTCATGTTTTCCCCCATTTTTTAAACTTCAATTATTGGTTAGCAACTAAATTTTGCCAATCTACTTGTGATAATTTTCCATCTTTATCTATTGTAAATTCGTATTTTCTATATATTTCTTCAGATTTATATGTATATCTTGTATACCCTAATTTTTCTGCATTATACTCACTATCTGGTTCTCCAAATATTTTTTTGATATCTTCAAGTGATGAACCAAATTTTAATCCTTTGCAAAATTCAACATTTAAAGATAATACATAGTCTGGTATTTTTCCATATTCATATTCACCTATTTTTATTCCACCTATTTCTGAATCAGCAACAGTCACTTTAGAATCAGTTGAATTATAAGGTGTCATATTACATACAACTTTTTTATTTTCATTATATATAGAACCTGCACCTATCATATATGTATTTTTTCCAACTTCTTTACTTGTTACTCTTGAGTCTTGGCTTAAATTGACTTTTGATAATTTAGAAAATTTATCTCCTGCTTTAAATTTTTCTCCATTAATAATTACAAAATAATTTTCATTATTGTCAATTTCTTTTCCTTGTGCTACATTAGATTCACTTGCTTTACTTTCTTCATTTGTTGAAGATGTTTGTTTATTATTGTTTGTAAATATTATTGCTACAGCAACCACTATAGCTACAACAACGGCTACAATTATGCCTATAATTAGATTTTTGTTTTTCATTTTAAATCCCCCTAAAATTTATTTTCTAACATATTTTATCATATTAATAATTGTTTGTCAATTTATTAATACACACAATTTTATTTATTTTTCTCCTTTGACCTTTTATCATTTATAATTTGCATTTCTTTTGGGGTTATAAGAGTTACATTATTTTCTTTTGCCCATTTAACACATCCTTTTAACACAGTATTCAAAAATGGTCTTGGTACTTTTAGCAATGTTTTGCATGCTTCTTCTGTAAATTTAACATCTGGATCAATTCTTCCAGCTGCATATTTTACAGAATCAATATCAACACCTTTATTTTTAGGAATTGGCATTGCTATAGGTCTTCTAAATTTTGTATACCAGAAATTTTTGTAGTCTCTATACCCATAATCAACTGGAACTCTTGGGTAACCTACTGCGCTAACTCCATTTATTATAGTATTATAATATTTTTCCTTCATTAAAATATTATCAATTTTCAAAATAAAATGTGCTCCAAATTCAGATGTGATTCCATTAAAATTATGGTATGGTCCTTTGTATTCTTCTTGAACTTTATCATTTTCGGCTCCATCTAATTCTTTTACCCAAGTACATTCAAATACTTGGTATGCTTCTTTTACAACTTTAGGATATTTTTCGTTTGGATTTTCTCTTGCTCTTTTTCCATCTACTAAAGTATATAAACAATCTTTCATTTTTTCTTCTGGAGTTTCTCCTGGAAATCCTAGTCTTACTGCTTCTTTAAAATATTTTCTATCATCTTGTAAAAAGTTTAAAGCACACTTTCCTGTTTTTAATAAATTTTTACATGTATTTGAACTGTTTCTACATTCTAGTATCATAGCATAATATTCTTTACCAGCTATATAATATGGAAAGCATAATGAGTATGAACCAATATTTGTAAAGCCGTTTTCATCAATTGTTGATATTTCTATTGTTGGCATTGGAAAAAAACTTGATGTTTGATAGAAATTATCTACAATTCTCATATTTTTAAACCCTTCTAAATTTTCAATTTTCTTTGTTTCTAAATTCATATTTATTCCTCCTTAGTAATATATATTTTATTTATTAAGTTTGCTTTTTTATTATAACAATATAATAGGCTACAATCTTTATTTATAGTATAATTTTTTTGTAAAGAGCTAATCCCAAATTATTTTTATTCCTCCTATAGATTTTTCAGGTGCAAGGTAAATTTTCACAAAATCCCCATTCTTTAAATTATGTTCTTCTTGCTCAGATTTTGTTATTGTTACATCTGCTATCGTAATTTTATTATACTCATTATTCTTTATTATCTTATTAAACCATAATAATCTTAAAGCTACTTTATTCCCTTTATCTTTAAATTTGGATACAATTGCATTTTGAATCCATGCGCTTTCTTCAACAAAATTTACATCTGTTGACATTAGTATATTTTTTTGCTCTTCAGTTAATTTTGAAACAAGTTCGTCACATTCTTTATTATCCTTTTTTGCGAATACAAAAACTACTCCTATAAAAACAGCCATAACAACTGCCATAATTAAAATTTCCAATTTTAATTCCTCCTTTAAAAATATATATATTAAATTATGTTAGTTCTTGAAACTGAACCAACTTAATAATTTTTTGATTTTAAATATTTCCTATTTTATGCTACTTTCCACAACAATTCTTATACTTTTTACCTGAACCGCAAGTTCTTTCCCCTTTAATATATATATTATATATGGTATTTAATGTATTCAATAGTTTCATAGACAAGTAACAATTTATATAGATAACATATATAATATTTATTTTATTATCTTTATTTATCTCCTGTGAACAAATCGTGAACATGTTCGCATTTAATCTACTGTTTGAATTATATACTATTTATTACCTATATGCAACATTTTAAATAGAATTTACTATAATTTTATAATTTTTAAAATCATAAATATTTATACTATTAGCAATATAATGGAGATAATTTTCTTAATTTATCAACAACATCAATTAAGCATTTTATAGTATAATCTATATCCTCTTGGCTATTATATTTTCCTATGCTAATCCTTATAGTGCTATGTGCTACAGCATCTGATAATCCTATAGACTTTAATACATGTGATGATTCTATACTTCCAGTAGTACACGCGCTACCTGTAGATATGTATATACCTTTTTTATCTAGTTCATGTAATATATTGTCTGCTTCTACAAATTCAAAAGAAATGCTTATATTTCCTGGTAATCTTTTTATTAAATCTCCATTTATTTTTACTCCTTCTATATATTTTTTTATTTCATTTATAAAATAATTTCTCAACTCAATTGTTCTATTATTATTTTCTTCTAAGTTTTCATAGGCTATGGTCAATGCTTTTGCTAATCCAACAATACCAGCAACATTCTCTGTTCCTGCTCTTCTGTTTCTTTCTTGATGTCCACCATTTAAATATTTCCTAAATTTTACTCCATCTCTTAAATATAATACTCCTATTCCTTTAGGTCCATAAAATCTACAATTCTGTTTTCATCTACTCCTATAAGGGAATGATAATCACACCTGGAGGTGGTGTTGAATTATTTGAAAGAATGAAAGATACTGTAAAAAGAGAAATGATGGAAGAAACAGGTTTAGAAATCACAAATATTAAACAATTGAAAACTTATGAGATTATTAATAAACAAGATGAACATAGAATTATTATTTACTGGTCAGCAGATTATGATAAAAATTCAGTACAATCAGCAACTGATTTAGCAGATGCTAAATTTTATAGTAAAGAAGAAATCAAAGAACTAGATAAATTAGGAAAATTAAGTGATATAACAAAACAAGTTTTATCTGACAACAATTGGTTATAAAACATAGAACTAGGTATTTTTATCTATCTAGTTCTATGTTTTTACTAATTGATCTTTCAATATTCCATACTTCAAATACACAAAAATCTTAATAAGATTTTATCAATTTCTTTCTGAGAATAAATATGTTTTATTCCGTTTTTTTGTTTCAAATGAAAGTACTTTTCTTTTATATTTTTACATTTTAAAAAAAGAATGTCAACATATTTCCAATGTTTACATTCCTTTATTTTCAATACTTTTTGTCCACGTTTTTATATTTTTGTTGACAAACCGAACTTTTTTATTAATTTTTTAGTTGCCTAAAATCTGTACAAATCGCTATTCATGCTACTTTCCACAACATTGTTTATATTTTTTTCCTGAACCACATGGACATGGATCATTTCTACCAATTTTTGGTTCTTCATTTCTTACAGTTCTATCAACTCCAGAATTTGCCATAGTTTGTCCATTATCAACACTATTTAGAGCCTCTTGAGCTTGTTTAGTAATTCTAACTGTTTCATGTCTTTTTAATTCGCCTTGTTTTCTAATGTTCATCATAATTTTTGTTACATCAGATTTAATATCCGCATTCATCTCATCAAACATATCCCCACCTTCAGTTCTATACTTAACAACAGGGTCTTGTTGACCATAAGCTCTAAGTCCTATACCATTTTTTAATTCGTCCATATTATCTATGTGATCCATCCATTTTTCATCAACAACTTTTAATAATACAACTCTTTCTAATTCTCTTAAATCTTCACTACCTATTTCTTCTTCTTTTTCTTGGTATTTGTCTAAAGCTAATTTTTGTAATTGTTCAGATATTTTTTCTGGTTCTTCTTCATTTTCTTTAATATAATCTAACATTTCTATAGCAAATGTATTTTTTATTTCTGTATCAAGGCTTTCAACATTTACAGAGTTTTTATCATTATCTATATACATGTTTACAGTTTCATCTGCAACTGATGTTATCATATTTTTAATACTATCACTTACATTTTCACCATCTAGTACTTGTCTTCTTTCTCTGTAAATAATTTCTCTTTGTACATTCATAACATCATCATATTTTAATACATTTTTACGTATACTGAAGTTTCTTCCTTCAACTTTCTTTTGTGCTGATTCTACTGCTCTTGTTAATATTCTTGATTCTATTGGCATATTTTCATCTGCACCTAAAGTATTGTATACTTTTGTAATTGTATCTCCAGCAAATATTTTCATTAAGTCATCATCTAGTCCAATGTAAAATTTAGATTCACCAACATCTCCTTGACGTCCTGAACGTCCACGCAATTGGTTATCAATTCTTCTAGATTCATGTCTTTCTGTTCCTATTATTTTTAATCCACCTGCTGCAATTACTTTTTCTTTTTCTTCTTTTATTTGTTCATCATATTTTGATACTAATTTGTTAAATTGTTCTCTTGCTCTTAATATATCTTGATCATCTGTTTCATAATAAGTATCTGCTTCTTCAATCATTGGCTCTGGTACTTTATTTCTTCTCATTTCTTCTTTAGCTAAGAATTCACTATTTCCTCCAAGCATAATATCTGTACCACGTCCAGCCATGTTTGTTGCTATTGTAACTGCACCATACTTACCAGCTTGTGCAACTATTGCAGCTTCTTGTTCATGATATTTTGCATTTAATACTTCGTGTTTAATTCCTTCTTTTTGTAATAATTTACTTAATTTTTCAGATTTTTCAATTGATACAGTACCTATTAAAACTGGTTGTCCTTTTTCATGACTTTGTTTTATACTTTCTACTACTGCTTTAAATTTAGCATTTTCGTTTTTGTATATAACATCATTTTCATCTTTTCTTATCATAGGTTTATTGGTTGGTATTTCAACAACATCTAAATTATATATTTCTTCAAATTCCTGTGCTTCTGTCATTGCAGTACCTGTCATACCTGATAATTTATCATACATTCTGAAATAATTTTGGAATGTAATTGTCGCTAATGTTTTTGACTCATCAGCAATCTTAACTCTTTCTTTTGCTTCAATTGCTTGATGTAATCCATTATTGTATCTTCTTCCATACATAATACGTCCTGTAAATTCATCAACTATTAATACTTCTCCATCTTTTACGATATAATCTATGTCTTTTTTCATTACTCCATGGGCACGTAATGCTTGATTAACATGGTGTACAAGTGTTGAATTTTCTAAATCATTAAAGTTTTCTAAACCAAAGAATTGCTCAGCCTTTTTTATACCTTTTTGTGTAAGTGATGCTGATTTTGCCTTTAAATCTACTATATAATCATATTTTTCATTATCTTCTGCTTGATCATAATCTTTAACATCTTCTTCTACTATAACTTTTGCTTCTAATTTTTTTACAAAATCATTTGCTTTTTTATAAAGATCTGATGACTGATTTGCTCTACCAGAAATTATAAGTGGTGTTCTTGCTTCATCTATTAAAATACTATCAATTTCATCGACAATTGCATAATGTAATCCTCTTTGAACTAATTGATTTTTGTATATAACCATGTTATCTCTTAAATAGTCAAATCCAAACTCGTTGTTTGTTCCATATGTTATATCTGCTGCATATGCTTTTTGTTTTTGGTATGGTTCCATTCCTGCAACAACTAGTCCTACTGATAAGCCTAAAAATTTATATAGTTTTCCCATCCATTCACTATCTCTTTTTGCTAGATAGTCATTTACTGTAATTACATGCACACCTTTTCCTTCTAAGGCATTTAAATATACTGGCAATGTTGCAACTAATGTTTTTCCTTCACCAGTTTTCATTTCTGCAATTCTTCCTTGGTGTAAAATAATTCCACCTATTAATTGAACATCAAAGTGTCTCATTCCTAAAGCTCTTTTTGATGCTTCTCTAACTACTGCAAAACTTTCTGGTAAAATATCATCTAATGTTTTTCCTTCTGCTAATTGTTTTTTAAAATAATCTGTTTTTGCTCTTAACTCACTGTCTGTAAGTTTAGATATTTCTTCTTCCAATTCATTGATTTTCTTTACTATTGGCATTACTCTTTTTACTTCTTTTTGACTGTATGTTTTGAATATTTTTCCCATTTCGTACTTTTCCTCCTAAGTTTATAATTTTACTTTGTAAATATATCACTAAAATTTATTTTTAGCAAGGCTTTTATATTAAATATTTTAAAATGCTCCTCCGGCCTCCGCCGCTTCCGCCTCCTCCGGATGATGATGAACCGCCTCCAGAAAAGCCTCCGCCTCCTCCAGAGCTACCTCCACCAGAACTACTAGTCCATTTTCCTATACTATCTCTTGTTATTTCTCCATATCTTTTCATAAAAATTTTATCTAAGCTTGCATTATTATAAAAATAATAATAATTTGTATCCAAATATGAACTCATAAATTCACTTGACACCAATTTTTCTAAGTCATCATCAATATTTAAACCATCTATACAATTTATTATTTTATTTGAAATTCCAAAGCTTACTGCATAACATAAATATTTTTCCCATAATTGTACATACTCAATATTTTTATCTTTAAGTAATGTATAATCTTCTATTTTCTTTTTTAATGTATTTAATTTACCATAATCTTCTATCATTATAGCATCGTTTTTTAACATTAAATTGTCTGTAAGTACAAGTATTGTTGCAATACAAATTAATATTTCGTCTGCAATTAAAAATTTTGCAGGTATAAATATTGCAGTTATTATAATAATAATTCCAAAAAATACAATTGTAGAAATTGTTGTTGTTGCAACCTTTTGTCCTGTTACTTTTTGTACTGTTTTATTTACTTTATGTCTTATCATGATTAGTATATTTAAAAATACTTGAATTAATCCCATAACTAAAGGAATAAATGGTAATATTATTATTAAAAATGTTGTAATTGTAAATACTATTCCATCTGCATCTAAAAAAAGATTAAATCCATTAAAAGATATATGTTTATATACTAATACTAAAGATAGAACAAATAAGAAAATATTAAAACCTCTAATTACTAGTGGAACTTTTGCTTCATTTGCACCTTTTTTTGCTAATTCTTCTTCTACTGTTTTGTTTAGTTCTTTAAATTTTTTATTTGCGTCTTTTTCTTTTGGCATTTTTTCTAATCTATATTTTAAATCTACTTTGTCATCTCCGTCAAATACCCAATCATAAACATATTGTTCTATATTGTCCAATTTATTATAATTTTCTTCATTTTTTGTTATAACATATCTATAAGGTTCTTTTTTACTTGTGGATGGAATCATATCCATAGTAATTACCTTTTTATTAATTAAATTTAAAATTACAGCAATTATGTCTCTTGCTAAAATTTGCCTACTTCCTTGTATGCATCCTGCAATCATAGGGTTATATTTTTTAAATAATTCTTCATCATCAACATAATCTAATATATATTTCTTATCTTTTTCATATATTAACATTAAAATAATCCAATAAACTAATAAACAAATTGCAATTATAATTATTTTAAAAGTATATGATTTTTTTAATTCTCTATTTTCCGAAATTTCCTTTTCATCATCTAAAATAATATTTTTGGCATTTATATTAGAGTTTTTTGTAGAATTAATAATATTGTTATTATTAAACATAAGTCTTGCAGCCACATACTGTTTTTTCTTAAGGTCATTTACTTTAAAATTAGCATGTGTATTTGAAATTATTTTACATTCTCCGATTTAATGGACCATGTCCCCATATTTTTAATTCATCTTGATTGTTTGGTAAATATATATCTATATTTAACTTGTTTATGTCACACTCCCACTTGCCTCCAATAAAATTGTAATAAAGTTCTCCAACATCATTATGTTTTACACATAAATTTTTAATTGTATAATATAAATCAAATGTCTTTTTTTCGTTATTACTTGGTGAATAAACTTTTATTCTATACATTCCGTTTGTATTTGCTACTGTATATTTTGCTTTGTCTCCATTTACAGCACTTTTTACTAACTGATGTTGTATATCTTTTCCATTTGTGCTTTCAACTACTTTTTCTACTATAACCTCATCACCATTATATAGTTCATCATTAATCTTGTTTTGTCCAGCAACACTTTCATATTCTGAATCTTCCAAATTATATGGTATATCAATGTAAATCCCATTATAATTTCCATTAAAATTATATTTTAATGAATGTTTTATTTGTGCAGAACCATCATCATTTATTGTTACTTGCATATCCATGTTTTCAATATTGTAACTTTTAGCTTCTACATTTTTTGAAAATAGAACTATTGCAAGTGTCATAAATATAATAACAATTAATAATTTAATTTTTGTTTTCATCTTTCGTCCCCTTTACTATATTTAAGGTTATTCTAGCATAAAAAAATTTTATAGGCAACATATCTTATCATATTTTATAAATTATTACATACATTTAAATAAATTATCTATGTTTTAAAGGAGAGCAATATGTATGTTTATTTTTAATGTTAAAGTTAATGGAAATAAAATATTTAAAATATTTTTTACAATTGTTACTATTTTATTAATTTTTATTTTAGTATTTGTTACTTATAAAATTTTTAGTGGTGCAAGCTCATCTACAAGTTCTTGTGTTCCAAACAAAGATATTTATGAAATTTCTACTAAAAATTATACTAATGTTTTAAAAACCGTTCATGATAATATTGATACATATGTTGGGAAAAAAATTTGCTTTACGGGATATATTTATAGAATTTATGATTTATCTGATAATCAATTTGTTTTAGCAAGAAATATGATTATTTCTTCTGATTTTAATTATGTTGTTGTTGGTTTCCTTTGTGAATGTGAGAATGCAAAAAATTTTGAAGATGGAACTTGGGTTAATTTAACTGGTGAAATTTATAAAGGTAATTATCATGGAGATATGCCTATAATTAAGGTTATTGATATAAAACAATGTGATAAACCTAATGAAGAAGTTGTTTATCCTCCTGATGAAAATTATATTCCAACAAGTAGTGTATTATAAAAAAGAGCGGTAATACCGCTCTTTTAGGTCTCTTTAGATTATGGCAAGCTTTTTGAGTTCTCCCAAAGCAATCTGAAATGTCTCATATGTGGTAAGATTCGTTGTGTCTATATAGACATTTGGAATCCCCTTAAATGCAGACAATGCAGGATTTCCTTTTTGCAGTTCTTCATATGCTCTTTTGGTTGCTTCAGCCTGTTTTTTTACATATTCGATTGTCTCGAATTTATCTGCATCTGGATCATCTTTAATCCTCTCAAAAGCAACCTGAGGATCAGCGTTAAGATGAATCATAACATCACAGCGTTCAAGTTCATAGGTTCTCATCAATTTGTCAGATTCTTCATAAGAGAAACCTCTGCATTCTCCATGTACGAAGGAATCAATATAGCCTCTCTGAGAAACCAACACGTCCGATGCCTTGCGCCAATCACGAATGTGAACAGTTCCAAGAATCCTGTTATCCAGAGCAAACAGCATCTGGTCAGAATAATTATCCTGCCAGGGCATACCGTCTCCTACTGTATTGTTAAGAAGATCAAGCAAATGCTTGTCATATGGGAACTTAAAATCTTTCACCTGCAGATTCTGCATCTTAAAGTGTCCCACCAAATTCCGCTTGAGCGTTGTTTTTCCTGTTCCGTCCAAGCCTGTTACATAAATCCATAAACCTTTTTTCATAATTATGTCCTCCCTTTGAAGTCTAATAATTTTTCTCTCATTTTAATATAAAAATAAGAGATATACTTTTAATATACCTCTATTATACCATTTTATAATTATTATGTCAATTTAAATCATTCTTACATTTTCTTTCCAATTATTTATAATATTTTCTTCTATTTTTAAATTTCCATAACCAACTGCCATTTCAACATCTGGTTTGAAATCACCATGGTAATCACTTCCACCTGACATAAAAAGATTTCTTTGTTTACATATTTTTATAACATTATTTTTTTGTTCCTCAGTAAATGTTGTATAAATACATTCAATACCATCTATTTTATGATTTTGTAATATATCATTTAAAATTTTTTCAGAATTATCTCTATATTCATATATATGTGGAACAAATACAAGGCCTCCTGCTTCTTTAACCAATTTGCAAGCATCATCAAATGTAGGTAAAATATCATCTGTATTTACAAAAAATAATGTAGTAGGATTAGACATAAATTTTCTATAAAACACATTACTATTTTTCCAACTTTCTTCATCTATTAAATTTTTATTTTCTTCATTTTTAGTAATTATTTGGTGTAAATATTTTGATGCATATATGTCAGGATTATAATTATCTACAAAATTCTTTCCTACATCAATATTATTTTTCTTTGCAATTTCATATATTCTTTTAACCTCAATTATGTTTCTTTCTTTATTAGAAATATATAATCTGTGTAAATTTTCGTTCATATAATTGGTGTCAACACCATAGCCTAGTATTTCAATTGGAATACCTAAAATCTTGGTATTCATTTCTATTCCCCTTATTATTTTACCACTAAATATATTTCTTAAATTTTTGTCCTCTAATTCTGGATAGGCTAAACATGTATTATGATCTGTTATTGAAATATATGATAAATTATGCTTTTGCGCTTTTTCTAAAATCTCTTTAACAGTATTTGTGCCATCAGAATATTTAGTATGCATATGTAAATCTATCATAATCTTTCCTCCTATTTATATTGATTATCTACTTCTTTTAAAATTACATCATGTGCACTTCCTTCTGAAATACTTACATCAGAAACAAGTGTTAATCTAGCTTTTTCATGTAATTCAGGAATTGTAATACTTCCACAATTACACATTGTAGACTTAATTTTAGCAACTGTAATTGCTAAATTATCTTTTAGTCTTCCAGCATAAGGAATGTATGAGTCAACACCTTCTTCAAAAGAAAGTTTTTTATCTCCTCCCATATCATATCTTTGCCAATTTCTTGCACGGTTTGAACCTTCTCCCCAATATTCTTTTACATAGCCATTTCCCTTTTTAATAATTCTTGTAGGGCTTTCGTCAAATCTTGCAAAATATCTTCCCATCATAACAAAATCTGCTCCTAAAGCTAATGCAATTGTAATATGATGATCATGAACTATACCTCCATCAGAACATACAGGTATATATATTCCAGTTTCTTTAAAATACTCATCACGTGCAGCAACAACATCAATTAATGCTGAGGCTTGTCCTCTACCAATTCCTTTTGTTTCACGGGTTATACAAATAGAGCCTCCACCTACTCCAACTTTTATAAAATCTGCTCCAGCTTCTGCTAAATATCTAAATCCTTCTTTATCAACAACATTTCCTGCACCTATTTTTACACTATCTCCATATTTTTCACGTACAAAATCTATTGTATTTTTTTGCCATACAGAATATCCATCTGATGAATCCATACATATTAAATCGACTCCTGCATCAACTAAAGCTGGTATTCTTTCTTCATAATCTCTTGTATTTATTCCTGCTCCAACAATATACCTTTTATCTTCATCTAGTAAAGATTCTGGATTATTTTTTCTGTCCTCATAATCTTTTCTAAATACTAAATATTTTAATTTTTCTTCATCATCTAATATTGGTAAACAAGCTATTTTATTTTCCCATATTATATCATTTGCTTCTCCCAAATTTACACCTTTTTTTGTGTATATTACTTTTTCTTTTGGTGTCATATATTTATCTATTGGATCATCTAAGTTTGCTCTAGATATTCTATAATCTTTATCTGTAACTAATCCTAAAAATTTTCCATGTGCTGTTCCATCATCAGTAACCATAACTGTTGAATGTCCTGTTTGTTTAATTAATTCTATAACATCTTTTAATGGTGTTCCAATTTTTACATTTGAGTCACTTATTACAAATCCAGCTTTATGTTTTTTTACATATCTAACCATTTTTGCTTGTGATTCTATTGATTGTGCTCCATAAATAAATGCCACTCCACCTTCACGTGCAAGTGCAATTCCCATTTCTTTCCCTGATACTGATTGCATTATTGCAGATACCATTGGCACATTTGCATAATATTTTGCTTCTTCTCCTTTTTTATATTTTACAAGTGGTGTTTTTAATGATACATTTGATGGTATACATCTTTCATCTGTTAAATTTGGTAATAATAAAAATTCATTAAATGTTCTTGATATATCTTTTAATATAGTACTCATTTATAACTCTCTCCTATTCTACATATTTTTACAAAATTATACTATATCATTAATTTTTTGTAAACACTTTCCTTTTATTAAAATTTATGTTAGTATAAATTCACCATATAATTCATAGTATATATATTTATAACTATGAAAGATATTGGGAAACTACTACGGAGGTAAAAAAATGAAAAATAATGAATTAATTTTAATTTTAGATTTTGGTGGTCAATACAATCAATTAATTGCAAGACGTGTTAGAGAATGCAATGTTTATTCAGAAGTTGTTCCATTTGATATATCCATAGATAAAATTAAAGAAAAAAATCCAAAGGGAATTATCTTTACAGGTGGGCCTGCAAGCGTTTATGGTGAAGATTCACCAAAATGTAATAAAGAAATTTTTGAACTTGGAATTCCTGTACTTGGTATATGTTATGGTATGCAACTTATGACATATACATTAGGTGGAAAAGTTGAAAGAGCAAACAAACGTGAATATGGAGTTATAGATGTTAATATAAATAATTCTTCATTATTATTTGGTGGTTTTGAAAAAACAAATAAATTTTTAATGAGTCACACAGATTATGTAGAAACTTTACCTGAAGGTTTTGAAAATATTGGCTCTACATCATCTTGTCCAAATGCCGCAATAGAAAATGTTTCAAAAAAACTATATGGTATACAATTTCATCCAGAAGTTAATAACTCTGTTAATGGAACATTAGTTATAAAAAACTTTTTATACAATATATGTAATTGCAAAGGCGACTGGCAAATATCATCATTTGTAGATGAAAGCATAAAAAATTTAAAACAAAAAATTGGTAACAAAAAAGCATTATGTGCTTTATCTGGTGGTGTTGATTCTTCTGTTGCTGCCGTTCTTTTAAGTAAAGCTATTGGAAAAAATTTAACATGCATTTTTGTTGACCATGGTCTTCTTCGTAAAAATGAAGGTGATGAGGTTGAAGAAATATTTAGAAATCAATTTGATATTAATTTAATTAGAGTAAATGCCAAAGATAGATTTTTGGCTAAACTTGCTGGCGTAACTGACCCAGAAACAAAAAGAAAAATAATTGGTGAAGAATTTATAAGAGTTTTTGAAGAAGAAGCTAAAAAAATTGGAACTGTAGACTTTTTGGTTCAAGGAACTATTTACCCTGATGTAATAGAAAGCGGTTTAGGAAAAAGTTCTATAATTAAAAGTCATCATAATGTTGGAGGTCTTCCTGACTATGTTGATTTTAAAGAAATTGTTGAACCTTTAAGAAATCTTTTTAAAGATGAAGTTAGAAAAACTGGTTTAGAATTAGGTATTCCAGAAAATTTAGTATTTAGACAACCATTCCCAGGTCCAGGACTTGCAATACGTATAATTGGAGACATTACAGATGACAAGCTAAATATATTAAAAGATGCAGATAGTATTTTTAGAGAAGAAATTGCAAATTTTGGTCTTCATAAATCTATAAATCAATATTTTGCTGTACTTACTAATTTAAAATCTGTTGGTGTTATGGGTGATGAAAGAACCTATGACTATACAATTGCTCTTCGTGCTGTTGAAACAACAGATTTTATGACAGGTATTTGGAGTAAAATTCCATATGAAGTTTTAGAAAAAGTTTCTAGCAGAATTGTAAATGAAGTAAAACATGTTAATCGTGTTGTTTATGATATAACTTCAAAGCCACCAGCAACAATAGAATGGGAATAAAATTTATTACAATATGCAGTTATAATTATTATAACTGTATATTTTTATTTTAATTTATCTTTTGTCAAAAATTGTTTTCATTACTCCCCCATCTATTAAGCTTGCAAAAACATTTTTTAATATTATTAAAATTATTGGTCCTGCAAGTAGTCCTAAAATTCCCCAAACTTTAAATCCTGTATACATTGCAATTAAAGTAAAAATTGGATGCACGCCTATATGTTTGCTAACCAGCCTTGGCTCCAAAAATTGTCTTGCTGTAGACATTACAATTAACAAAACAATAATTGCAATTCCCAAAACTAAATCTCCATTTAGTCCACAAATTATTGCCCATGGTACCATTACAGTTCCAGAACCTAAAATTGGAAGTGCATCAACAAAACCTATAAATATTGCCATTAGTAATGGGTATTCTACATTTAGTCCTACTATTTTAAATAAATATAATCCTATAAGTGATATTACAAAAGATACAAGTATTAAAGTAGCTTCTGCTTTTAAATATCCTCCTAATGTTTTTATCAAATCTCTTAAATGTTTTCCTACTCTTTTTACCCAAAGTGATGGTATATGATGCTCTACTTGATCCAAAATGTAAACTTTATCTACACATATAAAATATAGTGCCATAACTGTTATTACAAAATATATTGATATTTCTGGAATAGAAGTAACTACCCCTATTAACCCATTTAAAAACTCTCTTACCCAAATAGATATAGAATTTAATATTCCACCTGTTGAATCTTGCAATATACCCAATACTTCATTTGGAACTTTTATTTTATCAAAATCAAATGATGTTATAAAACTTTGAAATTTACTATATGCTTTGTCAAAATAGAAATTTAAACCTTGAAGTAAATTTGATGCTTCTGAAAATAGTGTAATTATTCCCCATATTAGGCTTCCTAAAATAATTGCAGATACAATTACAAATATTATTATAGAGCTTGTCTTTCTCGTAAATTTTGTTTTTCTCATTATTAACCTAATTAATGGTTCTATTATTAAAGATATTATAAAAGCAACTAAAAACGGCATATAAAAAATTGATAATTTAAACGCCAAAAATAGTCCAACTATTGTAAATACTACATATAAAATTCTTCTAAAGACCCTTGTCCAATATGACATGTCAACAATCATAATTTTCTCCCTTATTTTAATATGTATAAAATAGACAATGATTTTTGACAATCAATGTCTTGTTCATTGTCTATTATATTCTTTTGTTTAGGTTTTATTACTCAGCATTTTTTGTTTGACCATTACAATCACAAATATTTGCTATTGTAGTACATACTTCATTTTTACCTATTTGATTATCATGGTTTGCTAAATTTCCTATAGTTAAAATTCCTATAACCTGATTTTTTTCATTACATACAGGTAATCTTCTTATTTGGTTATTTGCCATTTTAGTTTCTACATTGCTTACTTCTTCATCTTGCTTACATGTGCATACATTTGTACTCATTATATCACTTACTTTTGTGCTTTTTACATCTTTATCACAAGCAATTGCTCTTAAAATTATATCTCTGTCAGTTAATATTCCACATATGCAATTATTACTATCACATACTGGAACACATCCTATATGATTGTTACACATAACTTTTGCAACATTTTCAACATTATCTTCTGGTTTAACACAGCAAACATCATTACACATACATTCATTAACTTTCATTACTTTACCACCTTTCAAAATTTTCATATATTTATTTTTCGCATTTTTTATTTTATTATTCAAATTTAAATTAACAAAAAAACTAAAAAATTCCATTTTTGAAACTTTTTAGTTTTTCATTTTTATTTATTTAATTCTTCTTTTATAACTTCCCATACCTCTGGATTTTCTCTGTCTTTAGCCCACTCAGCAACTCCTGCTAAATTATTGCTTGATATTAGTGATAATTTTGCTTTTATAGATTCTATATCTTCAATCCACATTTTTTTGGTTTTTCCATTTTCTTCATATTCAACGTAATTTTGTTTTAGTTCATCATCCCATTTTTTATCAACATTATCTGGTAAAACATTGTCTACATTTTTCATGTTTACTACTTTACCACTTGCCTTTCCATCACTATTTTCTGTCCATAATACAGTATAAAATGGTACAGCAAGTATTATTTTTTTAGAGTCTATTTCTTCTGTTTTTAAAAATTTATTTAAGCTTAAATTTACCCAATTATAGCCTGCAGTTGTTCCTGATTTTGTGCTTGATGAACTTGTTTGATCATATGCCATAAATACTATATAATCTGCAACATGTCCAATTACATTTCTGTCAAAACATAAAGACCATGTTTCTCCGCCATCTGGTGCTGTTACATCAACAGATATTACTAATCCCATTTCTTTAATTCTTGGTGTTAACTCTATTATAAATCTTGAATACATGTCTTTATCTTCTTTTTTCATATTTTCGAAATCTATATTTATTCCATCTAAATTATATTTAACACATGCATTTACAATCTTTTCTATTAGTTCTTGTCTTTTTTCATAACTATTCATAATTTCAGAAGTCACATTTAACATATTTTCTTCAAAAGAATTTGATACCATTGCCCATACCTTGTAGTCATTATCATGTGCCCATGTTATATATTGTTTTCCTCTTTCTCCAACATTTTCTTGGAAGTTTCCTTTTGAATCTATATAGAAAAATGAAGGTGATACAACATTTACACCATCTATTGTTGTTCCACTTCTGTCAGGTGCTTTAGCATATTGTGAAAAATAATCCCATACCAAATTTATTTTTCCGTCTATTTGTTTTTCTTCTTGCATATTTTCTCTTATTGTAACTTCATTTACTAAATTTTTACTTTTTATAAATCCTACTTTTCCATTTTCTGTTCTTATTTTTGTCCATCCATCATCTGTTTTTGAAACTACAACTACATAGCTTCCTTTTTTTACTCTATCTATTGTTTTTGCTATAAACTTTGTTGTCGCCTTTATAGCAGAGTCTGATGAAACCATAGCCTTTTTTTGTTCTTTAGATGTTGAATCTATTGTTATAACTTTTGATTCTTTTATATTTTGTATTTCAATTCCATAAACATCTTTCATTTCTGATATTGGTAAATATATGGTATCATCTACTTTTTTTGCATTTGCATATATTTTTTGGTCTGAACCATTAATATTTATTGTGTTTCCTTCAAAACCAATACTTGCTATTTTTTTGTCATATGTTGTTATTATTTTATTATTTTCTTTTTCTTCATAAATATATTTGTCAAAAAAATTTGCAATATCTTGTTTTGATAAATATATAATATCATTTTCTATTAATATATCATTTTTTAAATTAGATGTTATATTATTGTTATTTATTACCAAATTAGTTTTTTCATTTTTATCAAGTATTATAAAGTCATTTGCAATATATGCAATAATTGCAAGTATAATTATTGCAACTATTATTATAAATCTTTTTATGATTTTTTTCTTCTTTTTTTCTATTTGTTCCTTTGTCATTGGTTCTTTACTTCTTCTTCCTCTTTTCATCTTTTTTCTCCTTATTGTTTTATTTTTTATACTATATCATAAAATCTTTTTTTAGAAAATAGAAAAGATGAAAAAATTTTATTTTTTCATCTTTATTTTTGGCTAGAATTATAGTTTAAATTATATATTTTGCAAATGACAAATTTTTATAAATTATTTTAAAATTCTAATTGTATTTAGTATTGTAATTAGTGTTGTTCCAACATCTGCAAATACTGCTTCCCACATATCTGCTATTCCAAATACACTTAATAAAAGTATAGCCAATTTCACACCTATTGCAAATGTTAAATTTTGTTTTATAATTCTATTTGTCTTTTTAGAAATTGATATTGCCTCTGGTATTTTATCTAGTTCATCTGTCATTATAACAACATCTGATGCCTCAATTGCAGAATTTGATCCTATTCCTCCCATTGAAATTCCTAAATCTGCTCTTGCTAAAACAGGGCTATCATTTATTCCATCTCCCACAAATGCAACTAATTTTTCATCTTTTTTATTACTTAATACTTTTTCTAATTCATTGTATTTATCTGTTGGTAACATTTCGGCTTTTACTTCATTAATGCCTGCTTGTTTTGCAATTTTATTTGCAACTTCGCTCTTATCTCCTGTAAACATTTTTGTATTTATTCCTAGTTTTTTTAATTTTTCAATTGCAATTTTTGCATCTTTTTTAATTTCATCTGCAAGTACAATATTTCCAACTGTTTTATCATTTATGCTTAAATATAGGACAGTATCTTCATTATTTAGTTTTTTATTATTTCCTGCAAATTCTTCATTTCCTATTTTTATTTGTTTTCCTTCAATTTCATATTGTAGTCCTTTTCCAGATACTTCCTTAAAATTAATTACATTTTTTGTATCTATATTAGAACCTGCTTTTTTCAATATTGACTTTGCAATTGGATGGTTTGAAAAACTTTCTCCCATTGCAAAATAATTTAATATTTCTTCTTCACTATAGTTACTGTCTAAAGCATTAATTTGTGAAACTTCAAAACTTCCTGTAGTAATTGTTCCTGTTTTGTCAAAAACAACAGTTCCAATATCTTTCAATCCATCTAAATAGTCACTTCCCTTTATTAAAATTCCTCTTTTAGAAGACTTACCAATTCCAGAAAAATAACTTAATGGTACAGATATAGCAATAGAACATGGACATGATATTACTAAGAAAATTAATGCTTTATATATACTTTGGCTATATGTTACATCTTTAAATATTAGTGGCATAAATATTGCAACAATTACTGCAAGCCCCATTACAACTGGTGTATATATTTTTGCAGCTTTGGCAACAAAATTTTCTGTTTTAGCTTTTTTGTCTGTTGCATTTTCCACCATGTTTAATATTTGATTAACTGTACTATTTTCATATACTTCTTCAACCTCAATTTCTATTAACCCTTGAGCATTTATACTTCCAGAAAGTACCTTATCATCCTTTTTTACTTTAACTAATTTACTTTCTCCTGTTAATGCAGAATTATCAAGTTCTGCAGTTCCACTAATTACTTTTCCATCTAGTGGTATTTTTTCACCTGCTTTTACAACTATAATATCTCCTATTTTTACCTCATCTGGCAAAACTTTTTTTACATCATCATTTATTTTTATATTAGCATATTCTGGCTTAATATCCATTAAACTTGAAATTGATTTTCTTGTTTTGCTTACTGCTCTTGCTTCCAATATTTTTCCAATTTCATATAAAGTAATTACCATTACGCCCTCCATACCTTTTCCAACTAAATATGCTCCAATAGATGACACAACAATTAAAGTATTTTCATCTAAAACTTTATTTTTTGTAACCTGTTTAAATCCTTTTACTGCTGTTCTAGAAAGTAATATTATTAATGAAACAACAGTACAAATATTACATACTAAATCTCCAAAATTGCCATACATTCCTATTAAAAATATTGCAAGCCCTAAAATTAATCTTATTATATCAAAACCATTTCTTTGAGTATCTTCTTTTTCTTTTCCTTCATCTAAAACTTCTACTTCGGGTTCTAAGCTTGTAACAATTTTAACAATTTCTTCTTTTACGCCATCTTTTTTATCTGTTTTAAATGACAATTTTAATGTAGAAAAATTAACATTAACATCTTCATATCCTTCTGTTTTAGCAATTTTATCTTCTATTTTTTTTGCACAATTTGCGCAATCTAATCCATATAATATATATTTATAACTCTTCAATATGTTCACGACCTTTCTTTACTATTTGACTTATATGTTCATCATCTAAACTATAATAGACTACCTTACCTTCTTTTCTAAATTTCACAAGCTTTGCCTGTTTTAATATTCTAAGTTGATGAGATATTGCAGATTGGGTCGTTTTTACTATATTTGCTATATCACATACACAAAGCTCTTCTTCCATTAAAGCATATATTATTTTCATTCTTGTAGAATCTGCAAAAACCTTAAACAACTCTGCTAAATCATATATTATACTATCATCTGGCATTAAACTAACAACTTTTTTTACATTTTCTTCATGAATTACTGTACATTCACATAAATTCTCTTCCATTATGATTCCTCCTTTTATTATATTTATATGTGAGCAACTGTTCATATGTTAATTCTATAACTACAATATTTTTTTGTCAATAGTTTTATAAAAAAATTTTAGACATTGGGACGGGGTTTTTGTCTTAAGGTTTTTAGCA
>ERZ772819.215-NODE-215-length-48978-cov-6.135274_pt1 | contig 48978 bp, 36 predicted proteins | sample MGYA00580860_ERZ772819 | MGnify/ENA primary metagenome ERZ772819 (study PRJEB29015, sample SAMEA2737683) | human gut metagenome | biome: human gut; feature: human-associated habitat; material: faeces | place: China | collected 2012 ...
CCATAAAGTCACTGCTATTTTAATTTTGTTTCAACTTGCTATTGCAATTTGCGAAATTTTTTCTTCTTAACAAGAGGACATTTTTGTATTATAAAGTTTTTAACCTCATCAACATTTGCATTGAGGTTATTTTTATTTATTGTAATATATAGGTTATGTTGTAAATGCAGGAGTAAGAAATTCTTGGTTTCAAAAAATTTTGTAATTTGATAATAAAAATATTCTCTTTTAACACCTTCCGAATCAGTAACAACCCTGTCTTCAAAAAGCTCATAGCTTGTACTTATTTCCTTGCCCGCCGATATTAAAGTTCTTTCGTAATCGATTTTTGTTGATTTATTTATTCCATGATACAACAAAAAGAAAATGAGTGATATGATTACGGATAAAGCTACTGTATCAAAATTTTTAGCCAATATATTTACCGCAATTTCCAAAACAGTAAATGGTAAAAAGAATATAAGTAATTTTTTCATTCGGTTATAACCCACCGTAGAAAAATCATAGTATAAATCACGGCTCATTAAAACGCTTGTTGTGTAAATAGCCGGTTTACTTTCTTCATTATTTACATTTGTGATGTTTTCATCCATATAAAGCTCTCCTTGATTTGTGACTTTTAAAACTCATTTGAAATAGGCTCTTTAAAATCGCGAGAAACAAATTCAATATTGTAGGTTTCTTTTATTTCATCCGCCGACATATAATCAAAACTGTCCGTTTTCTTTTCGGCATATAAGAATTACGAAGAGCAAAAACCGAAAATAAAAACTGCATCCCGGCCGAAAAGGGGAGAGACGCAGTTTTTTCAGAATAGGGCTATCGGCCAGTTTCCTTAATGTGTAAGGAAGAACATTGCAACAAACAGGGCGGTTACGACCCATGTGCCGATTTTTATCTGCTTTATTTCGCCGCAGAATGCTTTGATTATTACATATGAGAACAGTCCGAAGGCTATACCGTAGGATATATTATATGTGAACGGCATCATAGCGATGGTGAGGAATGCGGGCACGGAAACCGAGACATCCTTCCAGTCGATATCCTTAACGCTGCCTATCATAAGCACGCCGACATAAATAAGCGCTGCACCGTAGGCATAGGGCGGTATAAGCTTTGCAATCGGAGCGAAGAAAAGTGCAACCGCAAAGGCAGCGGCGGTTACAAGGGAGGTGACGCCAGTTTTGCCGCCTGCGGCAACGCCTGCAGAGGATTCCACAAAGGTGGTAACAGTGGAGGTTCCGAGCACAGAGCCGGTACAGGTAGCAACGGCATCTGCCATCATTGCCCTGTCCATATTGGGAACCTCAAGCTCGCCCTTATCGTTTTTAACAAGCAGATTTCCGCCGCGGCAGGCGCCGTACAGAGTTCCGAGCGTATCGAACATATCAACCATGCAGAACGCCAGGGCGGTGGTTATAAACAGAATAACAAGTCCGCCTACCGAATGACCGTCGGCGCTTAAATATGCCGAGAAGTCAAAGCCCTCGGTAAATACCTTACCGAACGCTTCCGAGGCAAAGGCTGAAAACGGCTTGAACGGATTAAAGGAGAGGGTTTCCGCAAAGCCCTTGTAAAAATCCTTTACGGTGAAGCCTAGGATATAATACAGTCCCGTTCCGCCGAGTATTCCCCAAAGAATAGAGCCCTTGACCTTTTTGTGTGACAGTACGGCTATAAGCAGGAGGGAGAACACCGCAACTATAAGCGGCATGACCGCGCCCCATCCGGCTCCTCCGAGAAGATTAAAGGACGCCAGCGTAACGCCTGTCGATTCGCTCGGGATAACCAGCTTTGCGTCCTGCAGTCCCAAAAAGGCAATGAATAAACCGATACCTGCGGGTATGGCAGCCTTTACAACATGCGGAATGGCATCGAAAATAATCTTGCGAAGACCCGTGGCGGTAAGCAGCACGAAGATGATTCCGTCAAGCAGCACGAAAACAAGTGCGTTTGCGTAGGAAAAACCGAGTGTCATGCAAACCGTGTATACAAAAAAGGCGTTGAGTCCCATTCCGGGTGCCTGCGCGAGCGGCAGATTTGACAAAAGACCGATAAGCACCGTTCCGATAATTGCCGAAAGCGCCGTTGTGACATACATGGCGTCAAAGGATACAGAGCCGAGGCTTGCAAACATTCCCGAGTTTACAATAAGAATATACGCCATTGCAAGGAAGGTGGTAAGTCCTGCGACTACCTCCGTTTTGAGTGACGACCCCATTTCGGTATAACGGAACCTTTTGTCCCAAAACGAGGTGTCTTTAGTTACATCGCTGTTTTTCATAAATCAATTCCCCTTTTTTATCTTGAGATTATTAAGCGTAGCGTTTTTGCAGCGTTCATCTCCTCTTATGTTTTTATTAGCGACAATTAATGTGCCGACACACACATAATACTATTTTATCACATCCTGCCGAAAAAAGCAAAACAAAAATGCGGGGCGCATGAAAATCAATGTAATTACTTCTGCTGCTCTTGAAGACGGTGCTTCCGAAACGGATCTGTTTACCGACAGCTTTTGTTGATGAAAACGGCAATATCTCGGGCGAAGAGCCGTCCGTTTTCCTGAATATCGCACTTAAATACATTAGATGTGCAAATTTGTACAAGCCCAAAGAAAGCAAATACAGTCACGATTATAAATATGTCGGCGAATGGCGGAAAATTAATCGGATATAATTGCCGCAGGGAAGCTTAAAGGCTTCCGAATACAAAAGATTTCGTACATTAAAGGAGAGAAAAATAAAAATGTCGGTATTCAGAGTAGAGCGAACCGGTGATTATACGGTAATGTCGAACCATCATTTAAAAAACCGCGCGTTGTCATTAAAAGCAAAGGGGCTGTTATCCTTAATACTGTCGCTGCCCGATGACTGGGATTATACCCTGCGGGGGCTGGCATACATCAGCCTCGAAAGCGTTGATTCCGTAAGAAAGGCTGTAACGGAGCTTGAAAACGAGGGATATATAACCCGCACCCGAACGCGCGATGAGCAAGGCAGACTGCGCGGCACGGAATACATAATAAGGGAGCAGCCCTTGTCGGAAGAGCCGATATCGGAAAAACCTGTATCCGAAAAGCCTATATTGGAAAATCCAACATTGGATAATCCTGCGCAGGCAAAACCTACATTGGAAAATCCAACGCAATTAAATATAAATATATATAATAAAAATAAATCAAGTGTGTATGAAGAAATCAATCAATCAAATCAATCAAAAGAGGCGGCGGAGCTGACCGAAATCTTACAAAAATGCGAATTGGAGGATTTTGAAAAGAAGACCGCGCAGATGCTGGAGGATGCAGTAAGAGTGCTTTACTACAAGCAGAGCATAAAGCTATCGGGCGCAGTACTGCCGCAAACGGAAATACGCCGCCTTTTAAGGCGTGTTGACCGCGATACGCTTATAGACGCGGTAGAGGTACTGCGGTATAACGAGGGTACTGTGCAAAACCCGCAGGGCTATCTCTATTCGGTTATTTTAAATGCCGTTAACGCCGAACACACAAGCTCTATACTTGATCTGCCGTGCGATATGATAAATGGGGAAATGCTGTATAATCTTGAAAGCACGGCGCAAGATATTATGCGGTTAATCTTGCCAATTCAGGAACGGTTGAAATAAGACTGTGGAAGGGTACGCTCAACCCCGAAACCTTTGAAGCTACTTTGAGGATTACGGCAAGGCTGGCAGAGATATGTAAGAATACAACGGCAGCGGAGCTTTCTAAAATGTCATTTGAAGATTTGCTCGGGAGTAATGAGGTTATCGGTTCTTATTGGGAAAGAGCAAAGGAGAGATAAGCTATGTGCATTGCGATTTATTCATTAAAGGGTACGAATATTCCGAGTGAGGATATACTTAAAGCCTGTTTTCTAAATAATCCCGACGGCGCCGGGTTTGCGTTTAATAAAGGCGGTAAGGTACATATAGTAAAGGGCTTTATGGATTACAAAGGCTTTATATCTGCATTTAAAAAGTATGATGCCGAATTTGGTTTTAAGCAAAGAGGGGTGTTAATACACTTTCGCATTGCAACACACGGCGGTGTGAATGTCGGCTGCTGTCATCCGTTCCCCATAAGCCCAAATGAGAAACAGCTTAAAAAATCAAAAACGATTTCAGATTATGCCGTAATTCACAACGGCATTATTTTTTTGACTGCGGATAAGAAAAGCCCGCTTTCGGACACGATGCTTTTCATCAGAGATTATCTTACAAAAATCGGCAGCAACAGGAATTGGTTTTACAATAAGAAAAATACCGAGCTTATATATGAGCTTATAAACTCTAAAATGGCTATACTGAACGGTAACGGTGATATAACTGCAACAGAGGGCTTTCATAAGGGCGCGGACGGGAACTATTATTCCAACTGTTCATATATGAACACCTGCCTTAGCCTTTATGACGAGTGGTTCTATGACGATGCCTTTTCCGAGATGCCTTTAATGCAGCTTAAAAGAAATGAGGTTGTATGCTTTAAGGACGGCAGAACGGAAGAATATGAGAGTGGTTTTCACGATTTATACCCGATATATCTCACGAAAGAAGGTGATGTATATGCCGATTATATAGGCTGCTCCGCAGGAGAAAAAATTCCTATGGAGCAGCTTGAATTATTAGGGGAAGGAAGTGTTTTTAAAAGCAACTCACCTATGGAGCAAACAGCATTTCGGAAAGACGCGGTCGGTTTAATATAAAACCGCAATTTTATTGCAAAGGAGTTTTTAAAAGATGAGATTATTGACAGATGAAATTAAACAAAGGTTTGAGCGGTATCCATTGTATTCACAGGAAGGCAAGGGTATAAACAGCACCGTGATAGTAAAGTATTTTAATCCTGTCGGTTCGGGTACTTGGCTTATAACCGAAGCAGAGGAACAGGAGGACGGCGATTGGCTGTTATTCGGCTATTGCCATATTTCTTGTTGGGAATGGGGTTATGTTTCCTTAAACGAATTACAGGCGTTAAGGCTGCCGTTCGGTTTAACTGTTGAGCGAGATCTATACATACCCGACAACGCCACCGTAAAGGAGTTAGCACAATGACAAAGATTAAATTACTGGTTGAGCTTTATGAAAGAGAAAAATATAACCTTTCCTGCTATTCTGCCGATTATATGTTGCAGAAGGCAAAGAAAGGCTTTGAGGTTCAGTATAACGAGCATAAAGAAAAGCTGGATTTATTGGCTGAAATTATATCCGATTACGAGGGGGCAGATGACAATGGCTGATTTGTTATTTTGGTTATTTATGCTTTTGGTTTCGTGGATATTGCATTTATCCGATTGAACTTGACAAAACAGGAAAATATGTTATAATAAAAACAGAAAGGCAACCGATAGACGGTTAGCCCTCTTGATTTGATTTAGAAATAAACCGCTTCATTTGGACGTGTGGCGGTTTATTTTTTTTTATAGTTGCTATGTAACCTGTTGCAAATATCAAAATTAAAATGATAAATAGTTGCCGTAATAGTAAAATCGGTTGACTCCGATTTTTGGCAGAATTTTAAAAGCGGCGTTGACTCGGCGGCTACCGAATATAACGTAAGCGTGACCTTTGAGGGCCCCGAAAACGAGGAAGACTACGCGGCGCAGAATAAAATGATTTCCCGCGCGGCGGAAAACGGGGCGGACGTGATAGAGCTTTCCGCAATTGACCGAACCCGCAACGCCCCTACGGTGAACGCGGCGGTAAGAAACGGCGTGCAGGTCATAGCGGCGGACAGCGCGCTGGACTCCTCCCTTATAAGCCTGTTTATAGGCACGGATAACCCCGCGGCTGGCATAGAGGCTGCAAAAGCGCTTGAAGCGCAGTTCCCCGCAGGGGAAAAAATAAAGCTCGAATAGTGGGCTGCACCGAAAAAACCGAGAATATTTTAAAAAGAGAAGAAGGCATACGGCAATATTTCTCGGGAATTAAAAATGTAGAAATTGTAGCCGCCGTATCGGCAGACAGCAATTTAAAAAGTGCCGAAAGCAAAGCGAGCGAGCTGCTTGAAAAACACTGTGAAATAAACGCACTGGCAGGTCTTAACGAATGGACTACGCTCGGTGTGGGCGCTGCGGTAAAAAAAGCAAATGCCGCCGGAAAAATCAAGACAGTGGGCTTTGATACTAACATTGTTTCAATAGGTATGCTTGAAACCGGCGAAATGGGCGCGCTGATTGTGCAAAATCCGTTTGCGATGGGTTATTTAAGCATAAAAAAAGCGGCAGAGCTTAAAAACGGCGAACAGCCCGGAGAGGAAGCGATCTATACCGCCGTTACCGCCGTTAAAAAAGAAAATATGTACGACCCCGATATTCAAAAAATACTTTTCAGCTTTAAGAAAGGATGATTTTTATGTACAAACCGAATTCGGAAAGATACTTAACCATGACCTATAATCGCTGCGGAAAAAGCGGCTTAAAGCTGCCCGCAGTGTCTTTAGGGCTTTGGCACAATTTCGGCGATACCGCCGATTACGAGAATATGAAAGCCCTTGTTTTCACGGCGTTTGATAACGGCATTACCCACTTTGACTTAGCCAACAACTACGGACCCGCGCCCGGCAGCGCCGAAAGGAATTTCGGTAAAATTCTTAAAGAGGAATTATCGCCCTACCGCGATGAGCTTATTATAAGCACCAAGGCGGGCTACGATATGTGGGAGGGGCCTTACGGAAACTGGGGCAGCCGCAAATACCTGCTTGCAAGCCTTGACCAAAGCCTTAAAAGGCTGGGGCTTGACTATGTGGATATTTTCTACCACCACCGCCCCGACCCCGACACCCCGCTTGAAGAAACCATGGGTGCGCTGACCCGCGCGGTAAGGTCGGGCAAGGCACTGTATGCCGGGCTTTCAAACTACAACGGCGAACAGCTTGAAAAGGCAGTGAAAATTTTAACCGAGCTTAAATGCCCGTTTATAATTAACCAAAACCGCTACTCAATATTTGACCGCACTATTGAGCAAAACGGGCTTAAAAGCACCGCCGTGCGGCTTGAAAAGGGCATAATTGCTTTCAGCCCATTAGCGCAGGGTATGTTGACCGACAGGTATTTAAACGGTATTCCGGCGGACAGCCGCATTATGACCGACGGCAGATTTTTAAAGCAATCCGCCGTAACGCCCGAGCGCTTAGAGCAGATACGCAAATTAAACGAAATAGCGAAGGGGCGCGGTCAAACCCTCGCTGAAATGGCGCTTGCGTGGGTGCTGAAGGACGGCGTGGTAACCTCGGTGCTTATAGGTGCCTCAAAGCCTTCGCAGATACTTGATAATATAAAGGCGATAAACAACACCGCTTTTTCGGCGGAGGAGCTTGAAAAAATCAATAAGATCTGCAATATCGGCGGTAATGCGTAGGCTATTCCCGCCTGCCTGCCGCACCGTATTTATTCGGGCTTACACCGGTAATTTTTTTGAAAACGCGGGAAAAATACGTCGGATTTGAAAATCCGCATCTTTCCGCCGTTTCGGTTATATTAAACTGCTTGCCGTATATTTCTATAATACGGCAGGCGTTTTTTATTCTCAGTCGGTTAAGAAATTCGGTCGGGGTTTCCTTGCATATTTCTTTGAATTTTGCCCTTATATAATCCTCGGCATAGCCGGAAAGCCTTAATTCATCGGCAATATTAAAATTCGGATTACAGGCGTTTTCGGAAATGGCGTTTACAATCTTTTTAACCGCCGCGGCAATTTGCGAGTCCGAATTATGAGCCTGCATAAGCGAAAGGGTATAGCAATCGGCAAGTATATTCAGGTATTCCGCATTGCTAAAGCGGTTTTTATATATCAGCCCGCCAAGCACTGCGGCGTCGGCGGCACAATAATTGCAGTGCCCGGTGAAAAGGGGCAATCGCCGTTTTCTTATATATTCGGATATAGGGCAGCCGATTATAAAGGAAAAAATTCTCCTGAACTCATAAACCGATAATCCCATTTTCGCGGCTAATACATTGCAATCCAAATCGGAGGTTATATTTTTTCTATATAATCAATAGCCTCTTTGATTTTTTGCAGACCGGCATACATATAAATTACCCCTCAACTTTATTTTATCACAGAAAATGAAAAAAAGTCTTGTCTTTCCTTATTGCCGTTGACGTATAAAACCTTTTCGCCCTTTGCGGTGCGGGCAAAGTTATCAACAAGCTTTTTCTTTATATCAAGCCAGTTTTCATACGGCAGCGCGCAGGATCTGTTCCGGGGTAAGGGTAATCGGATACATTATCGCCGCCTATTACGGATAAATCCGCTTTACCGAGCTCTTTAACGGTATTATCCGCTGCAATAACGGCTTTGAAAATATACAGAAAATTCGACAATTATAGCGGAAATCATTGAATTTCAGTTGTCACTGCGGTATAATTGTTTTTGCTTTTTGTATTGCATATTGTAAAACGCAGTATGTTGGTCTTCGGAGGTTTATAAATATGGCAGCTTCAAAGAGTGTGCACGGTGAAATTCGTATGACGGACGGCTCTCTGTGGAAAAATATGCTTTTTTTAAGTATTCCGCTTATGCTTTCTCAGCTTTTGCAGGTGCTTTTCAATATGGCGGACGTGGCGGTCGTCGGGAAATTTTCAAGTGCCGAGGCTCTCGGCGCGGTAGGCTCCACCACAATTCTTGTCACGCTGTTTACCGGCTTTCTTATAGGTATGGGCAGTGCTGTTAATGTCCGTGTGGCGCAGCACCTCGGCGCGCAGGATAAAGCACGCACTGCCGCTTCTATACGCACCTCGTTTGTGCTTTGCCTTGCAACAGGCTGCATAATTACGGTGCTTTGCCTTATTTCCGCACGGTTTATGCTGGAATTACTCAGCACTAAGGATGATCTTATTGAGGGCGCAGTGCTCTATTTCCGAATTTACGCGCTCGGTATGCCTGCGCTCGGCATTTTCAATTTTGGCAACGGGGTATTAAGCGCAAACGGCGACACAAAGCGCCCGCTTACATATCTTATGATTGCGGGTATTCTGAATGTTATTTTCAACCTGTTCTTTGTTATCATCTGCGGTATGGCAGAGGACGGCGTTGCGCTTGCCAGCATTATTTCGCAGTATGTGTCGGCGGTGCTCATACTTATACATATGTCCCGGCACGGGGAAGAATGCACATTCCGCTTTCGTGAGCTTAAAAACGGGCTTGACAGATTTGAGGAAAAATGTATTCTCGGGCTGGGTATTCCGGCAGGACTGCAAAATGCTATTTTTGCCGTTGCCAACCTGTTTATACAAAGCGCGGTTAATTCATTTGATTCCGTAATGGTTGAGGGAAACGCCGCGGCTGCCAATGCCGACTCGGTTATTTACAACATTATGGCGGCATTTTATACCGCCTGCTCAACCTTTATGGGGCAGAATCTGGGTGCCGCAAAGCGCGATCGGGTGCTGAAAAGCTACTTTATCGGCATTACATATTCCTTTGCGGCGGGCGCCGTGCTCGGTGGGGCATTATTTCTTTTCGGCAGGGAGTTTTTATCGCTGTTTGCAAATGACGGGGCGGTAATTGAGGCGGGACTGCAGCGCACGCGTATAATGTGCTTTTCCTATGCTTTCAGCGCTTTTATGGACTGCACCATTGCAGCCTGCCGCGGTATAGGCAAGAGCCTTGCACCCACCGTTATTGTAATTATGGGATCCTGTGTGTTCCGTGTGGTGTGGATATATACCGTATTTGCCTATTTTCATACTATCCCGTCGCTGTATCTGCTGTATATTTTTTCATGGGTAATCACGGCAGCCGCAGAAATTATTTGCTTTGCCGTCAGCTATAAAAAGCTTGGCTCTGCTTGAAATCAGCGGGTGCTTTTAAAAGTCAAAAGAGAAAATATGAACCTTATCGCTGCCGTAGGTTTCCGTCGGCTGCAATTCTATGGTCTTAACGCTTTTATTGATACCTATTCTGACCAGTCTCTGATGATTTGAAGCTGTTTCATATATTATTTCACCGTCGGCAATAAGCTTAAATGCTTTTGTCATAGTAGCGGGAAATGTAAACGGGGTCATATTAAGCGGGCGGTTGCATATGGTAGGGCAATCCTTAACCTGCGGAATACCTCCCGTTACGGTTTCGCGGTTCAGGTCGCTGTCAAAAATAATGCGGACTCTTGAAATATAGGTCGGGCTTTTAAAGGAATATGTTATTTTACCGCCCTTTTTAATATAGCAGCCGTTATCGCTGCCGTCGTCGGTCGGTCTGTCGATACCGTTTCGCAGATTATCCGCATTGCCGCACTCAGCATATAAATCGGCGGCTTTGCAGCTTTCGGATATTTCTCTTTTAAGCCCCGGCAGCCAGCAGTCATCATCCATAAGTATTTTTTGAAGCTCCCGTATGTAATTGCCCACCCCTTTTGGGGCAATTTTTTTTGCAGCGGCAATATGCGCCGCAGTTCCTGCCGCCTGACCTAATACAGCGCAGGTAGCCATAACGCGGGACGCCGCCATTGCGGCGTGTGTAACGCTTATGTTTCTGCCCGCAAACATAAGGTTTTCAATATTTACCGAATAAAGACAGCAGTAGGGTATTCCGAAAGGCGAAGGGCAGCTGTAGTAGGTGGTGGGGTCGCCGTCATGGTCAAAGCCGAGCGGTGGGTGATTATCTATGCTCCAGCCGCCGTAGGCGATAATATCTTTAAATTTTCCGCCTGCCTGCACCTCATTCTGGGTCAGAATATGGTCTCCCACATATCTTCTGCTCTCGCGCTTTCCGGGTAAGAAGCCGAGAAAATCCAGCTCCCAATTTTCCGCATTGTGCTCGCCGCGGTTTTTAATATGATCCCATGTTCCGAAGGAAAGGGCGAGCAGATCATCGCGTATTTTTTCGCTGTCGGCTATTGTGTCCTCGGTGCCGCCCAGTTCAAGCCACCAGAAATTGTTGCCTCTGTAATCGGTGAGAGCGTGTGGGCGGTTTTTTATTTGCTCGTCGCTCTCTATTTTCCGCGCCCATTCTGGCGGAATGTATTTTATGGGGCAGGGGGTCTCTCTTGCCTGTATTAAGCAGGAGCTGCCCATTGTAAAGCTGTCGGGCAAATCGGGCGCCGCCTCCTCGCAAAATTCGCTTTTGGCTTCTCTGCCGCGGCGGTATTCCGCACCCGACAGAGAAGCAAGTATGCTGTCCCCCGAGCAATCGATAAATATTTCCGCCGTCACTCTATGAAAGGTATAGCTTGTTGTTTGCCACCCCGTAACCGAGGATATTTTTTTATCGTTCATTTCGGCGTCAAATACGCTGCAATTAAGCAATACCGTAAGATTTTCACAGAATTTTACCGATTCATATAAAACCGAATCCCAAATTGGGTAATTGCGTGTGGGATTGCGGTAAAGATTATTCAGCACCAGCTCTTCAAATATTCCGGTTTCGCGCCGATTTTTACCGTGTGCGCCGAGCGGCCACATTCTTATTTCCGATGAGCAGTTTCCGCCGAGCACGGGTCTGTCGTGAACCAAAATTACCCGACTGCCGTGCCTCGCGGCTGCAATTGCCGCGCACATTCCTGCAAGTCCGCCGCCTATAACGCATATATCGGCGGTATGGTTTTTAATATTTTTATTTGTGTTCATATTTATGACCTTCTTAATTTCACGGTAAATTATTCCTCGGCTTGAATTAAGACGCCGATTGAATATAATTAAATTATAAGCCCGTCAGCGCGGTATAAGAACAGGGTAACCGTCCGCGCCGTCAGTCCATTCGTTCAAAGCCGTCTTCGGGAAGCCGGCAGCCTTTGCCGTGTCGGCGCGGTTATCGTTCAGCCGCTTTACGAATTCGGCACAGGTAAGATCCGATTTTGATATTACGGCAGCGCTTTCAAACGGTGCGGAGTTTTCGGCAGAGCCCATTTCGCAGTATACGCGTTTTAAAACGGGATTTTCCGCGTTCCAATCTGAGCCGATAATGGCATTGCCGTCGCTTTTGCCCGCAAAATAGCAGTTATCGATTATTGAATTACTGCCGGAAATATAATTCACCAGTCCTGCGGCGCGCTGCCCGCAGAGAACGGTTGCTCTGCTGTAGCTATTAAACAGCCTTCCGCCGTTATGCAGGCGGCGAACTATCCCTGAGGCGTACCTGCCCCTGAACACACAGTCCTCAATACCGAGATTCATAACCGTTCCCGTAACGGTGGGGAAAAGGGCGGCATATTCCTGCAATGTGCCCCCGGCAGATGAAATATTGCGCATTACATAACCGTTTCCGTTATAGATTCCGTCAAAGTGAAGCTGCTCGGAATCGACAATATAATAAACCGTTTCGGAAAAATCCAGGTTGGCTGTTTGCAGAAAATATTTATTCCTATATGTCTCTCCCGCGGCAATGCTTTCAATAAAGCAGATAAATTCATCAGGTGTGGAAATAAGATAAGGGTCGGTATCGGTTCCGCTGCCGGATATAGTGCTTTTAAGCGGCGCTCCCACCGTTAAATCCGCCTTGGCAAGCCTGGCGTAGGGGTCATAGCAATAGGAATGATATGTCGGTACGGTAGGCAGAAAATCCGTATACAGGGTGTCCTCAAACAAGCCGATATGATGAACGCCCTTTTTGCGGATTATTGATTCCCACGGCATTGACAGCGGGTGGCACTCTTTGTCATTTGAAAGCTCCCATACATATCTGCCGAATTCATCACGCGGCAGATCGCACAGCATTACCCAGCGCAGTGTATCGCCTATAACGCCTTCCTTATCGCTACTGACAAAGCCTGCCCACGCACCGTCGGGCGCCGCGACGCGGCGGTCATCTTCAAAGGTTATATATGCCGTAACGGCGGTATCATCCTTTCCCGAAATGACCTCGGGAACAATTTCAAGCTTAGGTATTGCCGATTCGGTGGGAGTTTTATCTAATGTAGATATACGGAAATCAACCTCCGGCATCCAGTCCTGCTTGCATATATCAAAGCCTCTTACTCTTACTGAATCGCTGTATACCTGCGCAAAACAGAACTGTGCGCCCGGAACACCGACATAGGTGCCGACAGAAAGGTAAGAACCGGAGCCGTCGCAGATGATATCAGCGCCGCGGCCGTTTTTCACATCAATGTTATAGTGCATATTCGGATCGGTCAGCGGATAATGTGTGTGTCCCGTAAAGTAAATGACCTGCGGATATCGTTTTAAAATTTCTATCAAACGCAGTTTATCTTCCGAACCTACCGCATGACCTACGCTTTGCCCCAAATAAGTGCCGGCAGTGGTGTTGCGTATTGAATAGTGCGAAAAAAGAAAGATCGGCTTATCGTAGGAGGCGTTTTCAGCCAGCCTTTCTTCAAGCCAGCAAAATAATTTATCGGTGTAAATCGGCTTGTTGTGGCCGCTGTCCTCCTGGGCAATTGCTATGAAATGGTAGCCGCTTATCCAGGTGTCATAATATGTGCCGGTCATTCCGGAATATTTCATATAATTCCCGAAAAGCTCCTCATATGTGCCGTTGTCGGTCAGGTCATGGTTGCCGAGTGTCTTGTATATTTTGGGAACAGTGTGAGCGCTTATTATTTTGTTTAAATAAATCCAATTGTCGGCTGTGCCCCTGTTCAGAATGTCGCCGCATATAAATATAGCTTTGCTTTCGGGCGCCTCGCGTTCAACAGCCGAAAGCGCTGCGTCAAATTGCTTATTGCAGTCATCCTCGGGGGCGGCGGCAATAACCTCCGTATCGCTTATAACCTGAAAGGTTAAAATCGGTTTTTCCTTCGTTTTCATATAACAGCCTCCAAAATAATCTTTAAATTACCACTTTAGATATTACTTATCATGCAGCGGAAAGTCAAGCAAAACCGACTGTTTTTCGCAATATTGCATAAATTTACTGGACGATTGCGTGATTTTTAAGTCTGTGTTGTGGTAAAGTATAATTGGTAATTGTGGGAAGGGATACAATTATGAACAATCAGAATTTAATAAAAAGCGCTCTTAAAAAAATTGAAGAGATATATCGGGTGCATATCGTTATCAAGGATATGTATAGCTTTATGCAGACCAGTCCCATACTGCGCGATTTGCTTTGCACATTTCGTATTCATGATAATCCGTACTGTATGTATGTGAAAAGCGTGAAAAAGGCGCTTGCCGATTGCATGTGCTTTGAGCATACCGAAATGGGGCGTAAAATGAATACGAATACAAAGCTGTTTGAGTGCGGCTCGGTGGTTACCTGTAATTTCGGAGTCAATGAGTTTTATTATCCCATTCGCTGCCAGGGGCATACTATTGCGGCACTGTTGGTTGGGTGCGAGGCGTGCGAAAACGGCAAATCCGATTCATTTTTTACAGAGGCGGAGAAAAAATACGGACTCGATAAAAAAAGTCTTTCAAATATTTATAAGGAGCACATTTCACCCCGCAGAATACCCAATACAGAGGATTTTATATATCAGATTGCGTTATGCGGCGAATTGCTTTCCATGCTCTGCGATAAAGTACTGACGGGAATCAGCATTGAGGAATTTTTTAAATATGATTATATTTTGAATGACTCAAACCTGTATGTTGATTTTAACGAAAGCGAACGGGGAAGACGGATTTTGAGCCGCGGCTTATTTGGTGAAAATTCAAATATGACCTTGATTTTAAACGCCATATCCTACATAAGAGATAACTATTCGCAAAAAATCACCGTATCGCAAATTGCGGAATACTGCTTTTGCAGCACCTCAACCTTGAGCCATGCCTTTGCAAAAAATTACGGAATGACAATCGGCAATTTAATTCATATTGTCCGCTGTGACCATGCAAAGGATTTATTGCGGACGAGCGATTTATCTATTCGTCAGATTGCTTTTGAATGTGGCTTCAGCAGTGCTGACTATTTCTCGAATGTTTTTAAGAAAACGGTCGGAATAACACCTGCGGAATACCGCCAAAAAAAGTGACGTTTTAATTTACCGGGGGGGGACTTATGAAATATTTTTCAAAAAAATTATGCAGTCTTTTTGCTGCTGCAGCCTGTCTTTTTTCGGGATTATCCGTTTTGACCTCTGCGGAAAATGCAAAAGCCGCCGACAATGCCGTGCCCGCCGTTGACACGGAAAAACAGGAATCCGCTATTAACACCGATGAAAAGCTTATCGGCTATGGGGAAAAATTCAATTTTGAAATAACCGTTCCGAAGGATGGCTCGTATGAAATTGTTTTATCCTATTTGTGTCGGGGGAGCCAGAATATAGAGCTTGCGCTGACGGTTGACGGAACCCCCCCTTTCGACGGTGCGGAAAATCTGGTTTTTCCGTGCTTTTGGGTAAATGAAAATGAGGATTGGCGCAAGAGCACCGGAAGTCAATTTGCGCCCGAGCAGACGGTTTATGACGGAGCGGTAAGCTGTGCCGCGTACGATTACAGCGGAAAGCAGGAGCAGCCCTACAGCTTTAAATTAAATGCGGGCGCACACACGGTAGATATATTTATAAATGCCGGCAAATTCGTGCTTGAGGGAATAGAGCTTGTTCCGGTAAGGAATACCGCGGCTTACGATAAATACGGCAAGCTGAGCGCGACACGGGCAGAGCCGATAATAATTGAGGGTGAAAATTGCAATTTAAAAAACAGCCGTTCACTGATACCCCTTTCCGACGCTGCAAGCCCACTGGTGCATCCGAGCGATCCTTTAAATGCTAGGCTAAACTATATAGGCGGCAGCAACTGGTCATCGCCGGGGCAAACCGCATATTGGGATATTGAGGTCGCCGTGAGCGGCTATTACGAGGTGGGATTTCTTTACAGGCAGAGCTATAATGTCGGGGCTGTATCCTACCGCAATTTGAAAATTGACGGAGCTTCCCCCTTTAAGGAAGCTGAAAGCATTAAATTCTCTTACGGTAGCTCCTGGCGGTATTCGGTTTTTTCAAATGAAAAAAATATTCCGTATTATATATATTTGGAAAAGGGCAAGCACACGCTTTCTCTATCGGTAACGCCGGGCGAGCTTGCGGATTATTACGCCGCAATGCAGGCTGTTACAACGGCAATGGGCGATATGTATGTTGATATTACCAAGGTTGTAGGCGAAACGGTGGATATATACAGAAGCTATGAATTATTTAATTCAATCCCGAATTTTAACGACGATTTGGACCGCATAATCAAAATGCTGAAAACGCTTTCAAAATATATGCTGCGTCTTCAAGGCAATAAAACCGGCTCCTCGGTATCCACAATAAACGACGCGGCGCGTGTTTTGGAGCAGATGCGGAACAATCCTTACAGCGCGCATAAATATAAATCGCAGTTTTACAATTCTTACACCAATTTAAGCGCGGTGATGGCTGAGCTTATAAATATGCCGCTGGATATTGACCGTATTGTTCTCACCGGCCATGAAAGTGAAAGCAGGTATAATTCACACGATGTTTCATTGGGCAAAAAAATATCCTTTGCGTTTAATAAGTTTTCCGCAACCTTTGTTAAGGAATACAAAAGCATTTCGGGGGATAACGAAAATAAGGATGCCTTGACAATCTGGATCAACTGGGGTAGAGATCAGGCTGAGGCGTTAAACAGCATTATTCAGGGGGATTTTGTTGAAAAGGAGAAAATTCCCGTAAATGTCAGTTTGGTGAACGCTTCCTTAGTAAATGCGGTGCTATCCGGCAAGGGTCCTGACTGTATGCTGCAAATGACGCGTACCGAGCCTGTCAATCTGGCAATGAGGGGAATTTTAGTTGATTTAAAGCAGTTTGACGATTTCGACGCAGTTTGCGAGAGATTTTGCGATGATGCCGTTCTGCCGTATTCCTACCGCGGCGGGGTGTATGCTCTGCCTGTAACCCAGGGCTTTAATATGATGTTTATGCGCACCGATATTTTAGATAATTTGGGAATCAAGTCACCCGAAACCTGGGAGGATTTCATAAATGCCGCAGGGGTGTTGCAGCGCAATAACCTTCAAGCGGTAATTCCGTATACGCAGTTATCCGACAGCGGCACGGTAAATGCCGGAGTAGGCGGGCTTAGCCTGTATCCGACGCTTCTGCTTCAGCGCGGGCTTTCCCTATATAACGCCGAAAAAAACGGAACAACCTTTGCGGAGACCGAGCAGCTGCAGGCCTTTATTGATTTTACGGAATTATACACCAAGTATAAGCTCCCCATTATTACGAACTTTTATAACCGATTCCGTTTGGGCAGCGCCCCGCTCGGCATAGCGCCTTATTCCTTATACACACAGCTGAAGGCGGCTGCTCCCGAAATTGACGGGCGCTGGACAGTGAGTATGATACCCGGAACGGTTCAGTCAGACGGTACCGTGAATCACTGCTCTGCCGCTTGGGGAGCAGGGTGCGCCGTTACAAAGCTTTCAAAAAATCCTGAAAATGCATGGAGGTTTTTGAAATGGTGGACCTCGGCGGAAACACAGCTTAAATATTCCGGTGTGCTGGAATCGGTTTTAGGTCCGCTCGGCAGAGTTTCCACCGCTAATTTAGAGGCGTTTTCCAAAATGGATTGGGATATGAAAATGTATGACCAAATGGTTGAACAGCAGAAAAATACTGCCGAGATTGAGGAAATTCCCGGCGGTTATTATACCGCGCGCGGTATTGACCAGGCGTTTTGGAATGTGAACGAGGCAGGAAAGGACCCCACCGAAAGCCTCAAAAAATGGGGCAAGGTTGTGGATAACGAAATTAAACGAAAGAAGGCGGAGTATGAGCAGTAATTCCAAAGGAAATGGGCGGAGTCTTAAAAAATACAATCCCTTGACGAATGAAAACTCCGCATTTTATATAATGATGCTTCCCTTCATTTTGCTCTTCTTTCTTTTCACAGTTCTTCCCGTGCTTTCATCGGTAGGTCTGAGCCTGTTTGAATACGATATGATCTCCCTGCCGAAATGGCACGGCTTCAATAATTATCTGCGAATGTTTGTTGAGGATGAGGTATTCCCGAAAACTATTTTAAATACGCTTAAATTTGCTGTTTTCACAGGTCCCGTAAGCTTTTTGCTGGCATTTATTCTGGCATGGTTTATTTGTGAATTGAGACCCCTGCCGCGGAATATTCTTTCGTTTATGTTTTATGCGCCGACCCTTGTGGGGAACGCTTACTTTGTTTGGCAGATAATTTTTTCCGGCGATAACTACGGCTATGCGAATAATTTTTTGCTGTCGATGGGATTTATAAGCGAGGGAATCAACTGGTTTAAAAATACCCAATATAATATGATTATCCTGATTATTATTCAGCTTTGGAGCAGCATGGGAGTTTCCTTTTTGGCAGACATTGCGGGTCTTCAAAACGTCAATCCCGAAATGTACGAGGCGGGCGCTATTGACGGCATCCGCTCAAGGTGGCACGAGCTTTGGTACATAACCCTGCCGAGTATGCGAGATATATTGCTTTTCGGCGCTGTAATGCAGATTCAGGCTACGTTTTCAATCGGCGGAATAATCACTGCCTTTGCGGGATACCCCAGTGTGGATAATTCGGTTGATACAATTGTTTCGCATTTGGGCGATGTTGCAACCGTGCGCTATGAATTGGGGTATGCCTCGGCAATTTCGGTTTTTCTGTTTTTAATGATGGCGGTCACGAGGGTCATCGTTGGGAAAATAATTGATTACCTCGGTAAATAATGCCTGTATTAAAGCTTATAATTCGACGCTTTGCGGTATTGCAGGGTATTTTTTTCGGAAAGGACGGATTTGAAAATGGCAAACTATTCGCAATATAAAAGGTATACGCGCAACAGGGCGGGCAATGTGTTTTACTTTACATTTCTGCTGCTTGCCGGAGCCTTTTCGGTTTTGCCGCTGATTTATTGCGTTGCAACCTCATTTAAGCCTTTGGATGAGCTTTTGGTCTTTCCTCCGAGATTTTTCGTTTACAGACCTACCGTTGAAAATTTCACCGTTTTGCCCACTCTTTTTGAAAAATTGAGTGTTCCGTTTTCAAGGTATCTTTTCAATTCGGTGTTTATAGCCGTTGTTACGGTGGTGCTGCACATTGCGGTTGCCTCTCTTGCGGCGTTCGGGCTTTCAAAATCAAGGGTTAAGGGCAAAACCGTTCTTTTTATGGTAATTCAGTTTGCCCTGCTGTATAACGGAACAACGCTTGCAATTCCGCAGTACATAATTTTCAGTAAAATGCATATTATCGACACGCTTTGGGTGTATATTCTTCCCGCAATACCCTCCTCTATGGGCGTTTTTCTTATGAAGCAGTATATGGATTCGGGAATACCCAATTCATTGCTGGAGGCGGCGCGTATTGACGGCGCAAACGCCTTTGTGATGTATTGGCGTATCGCAATGCCGCTTACAAAGCCTGCATGGATGACCCTGCTTTTATTCGCCTTTCAGGGAATCTGGTCGGTAACGCCGTCGGCGGGTACGATTTACAGCGAGGAACTTAAAACCCTGCCCTCGGTAATGTCATCAATAACGGCGGGCGGTACTGCCCGTGCGGGTGCGGCAATGGCGATTACCGTTATTATGATGATTCCGCCGATTACGATTTATTTTATTTCGCAAAGCAATGTTATGGAAACAATGAGCTCTGCCGGAATGAAGGAATAAAGGGTGACGACCTTGAAGAAAATACTATCAATTATTTTAATTTTGCTATTATTTAATGTATTTGCATTTCCCGTGTTTGCCGAAAACGGAGCTCCTACCGATACATTTACGCATCAGGAGACCTTTAGCGGAAAAACCAAAACGGTTGTAATGCGCCCGGTATATGAGGCACAGCGGAAACTGACGGCGCGCTCTTTAGGGCTGGCGGATGAATTTGGCACCGTTTCGCAGATTAAATGCGATGAAAAGGGCAATCTGTATATTCTTATGAAAAGCAGCGAAATTATAATGCTGGATAAAAATTATAATTTTGTAAAGAAAATTACTTTTACCGAGCAGAACGGCGAAAAACTCACATTTGATAACAGCACGGGCTTTTTTGTGCGCTCGGCAGAGGAATTTTATATTGCCGATTCGGCAGGGGCGAAGGTTGTTAAATGTGTAAACGGCAGGGTTGAAAAAACCTACCTTTCGCCTGAAAGCAAAACCGTTCCCGCGGACTTCTCGTTTTCGCCCACTAAGGTTACCGTGGATAAAAAGGGGTATCTTTATGTATTGAGTGACGGCTCGTATTACGGAATTTTAATGTATACTCCCGACGGTGAATTTTCAGAGTTTTACGGGGCAAACACGGTATCCGGCTCGGTATTGAGCACGCTTCAAAGCTTATGGGAAACACTTACCAAAAACGAAATAAAGCGCGCAAAAACCACTAAAAAATTACCGTATCAGATTATAGATATCTGTACCGACAGTAAGGATTTCGTTTATACCTGCACCGGAAAAAACGCCGGCGGAGATGTGGGACAGATAAGAATGTTGAGTCCTGGCGGTTCTAATATTCTGGTTGGGGCGGAAGCCAAAAACTTTGGTGAGACTATGCGCATTAAGCGGCGCAAGCAGACTATACGCCAGAATTTCTGCGGAATTGCAACAGATGAAAACAACTTTATATATGCCGTAGACAGCGCATACGGACTTGTTTATATTTACGACGGCAAATGCAATTTAATTGCAGCCTTCGGCGGCGGTAACGGCTCGGGAGATCAGCTCGGAGCATTTTCTGCCGCTTCGGGAATTGCGGTGAACGGAACGGATGTTTTGGTTGCGGATTCTGTTGATAATTCGGTTACAGTATTTAAAAGAACGGAATACGGCGAAAAGGTTTTTTCGGCGCAGCTGCTATCACTGCGCTCCGATTATGAAGCGGCTGAGCCGATATGGAGGGAAGTGTACGGTAAAGATGAATTCAACCGTTTAGCGCTGACGGGTCTTGCGAAGGCGTCCTATGATAAGGGCGATTACCGCGCCGCTATGAGCTTTGCCGAAAAGGCGGGAGATAAAAACACCTACAGCTTGGCTCTCAAAGAGGTTCGCAACGGCTTTGTAACCGAAAATTGGACATGGATATTCCTACTGTCTGTTGCGGTAATATCAGGGCTTATTGCATTGATAGTTTACTCTGCAAAGCACCGTGTTGTGCTTATTAAAAACGAAAAGCTGCGAACAGCCGTATGCGCGGGAATACACCCGTTTGAAGCCTTTAAGGATATTAAATACAAGGGTAAGGGCTCGGTTATTTTGGCGGCTGTGTTCACACTGCTGTATTTTGCCGCAACCGTTTTAGCTGCGACGAACAGCAATTTCAGATATACCTCGTTTGATGCGGATACCTTCAATTCGGTGTTGGTTTTGGTAAAAACCGTGGGCTTGGTTTTACTGTGGACGGTATCAAATTGGGCAGTCTGCATTTTAATGGGAGGACTCGGGCGCTTTAAGGAGGAATTCATTGTCACCGCATACAGCACACTGCCCGTTACGGTGTACCGCTTGATATCGCTGCCGCTTTCCTTTATGCTGACCTCGGAAAGCAGCACCCTGCTTTCGGGGCTTAACAGTGTTGCGGTTGTGCTTTGCGGAATTATTCTTCTAGTGGGGCTTATGATAATACACGACTACACCCTGCCGCGGGTTCTTTCAACCGGTGCAATCAGCATTTTATTTATGATTCTGATTGTTTTTGTCCTGTTTATGATCGGCATTTTACTGTCCCAATTCTGGGGCTTCGGCGTTTCCGTATTTATGGAGGCGGTACGCCTGTGATATTCGCTTTGGCTTGGAGTGATTGATTTGAAAAACGTCGGAAAATTTTTGCTGCTGCTTTCCGTGCTTGCGTTAGCCCTGTCGGGCTGCAGGGAGGCTGCAACGGCAAGGTATGTTATTCCGGACAATTTAAAGCATACCGCTGAAAAAACAGTGGATGAAAACGACAGCTACATATTGGAGTTCGACGGGGAATATCACTGTGTTTTACTGACGGATAAAAGGACCGGGGAAATTTGGTCCACAACTCCGTATGAGTATTATAAAACCGGTGAAGCGGGCTACAGCCTTTCATCAATGGTGGTTATTGATTATTTTGACCCGACGGATAATTCTATTCAAACCGAAAAATCCTATTCCTGCGTAGAAAGCGGGACAGCCTCGGCCAAAATCAATAATAACAAACTAACGGTTACTTATTATTATAAGGACGCGGAAATTACCGTTCCTATAGAGTTTTCTCTGCGGAAGGACTCGGTACAGGTATCCGTTTTATCCGACGCTATAAAGGAAAGCGGCAAAACAAAGCTTATGAATGTGTGGGTTACGCCGTATTTTTGCTCGGTAAAAAATACCGAAAGCACTGAAAGCTACCTTTTTGTTCCGTCGGGCAGCGGTGCGCTGATGTATACGGATAATGAATCCGGTGAATCGGCAAGAGAGTATTCCGAGGAGGTGTACGGCAATGACCCCGCAAGAGTATTGCTCGATAACCCCGGTGATGATGAGCCGATAAGGCTGCCCTGCTTCGGCGCTGCCGACGGTGCAAAGGGTATGCTGGGAATTATTGAAGCCGAGGAGGGCGCCGCAAGGATAACCGCCCTGGCGGGGGACGCAAATATAGGCTATTCAACCTGTTATTCCGTTTTTAATGTTCGCGGCTATAACAACGTAGAGTGGTCGGGCAGTAATTTCCACGGGCAGGACCGTTCAAACGATACGATTCTCTCAGAGGACAGGATTCCTTCAAAAAGAGCCTTTACCGTGGGATATTACCCTTTGAGCGGCGCTGAATCGGATTACAACGCTATGGCTTCGTGCTACCGTAATTATTTAATAAATTCAGGGCTGCTTAAAAAATCCGGGGTTGAGCAAAAGCCGTATCAGATAACCCTTATCGGCGGCGCACTGGAAAAAAAGTTTTTCTTCGGAGTGCCGTATTATTCATTAACCAAAATTACCGATTTTGACGCCGCAAGGGATATTTGCGAAACGCTTATCTCGGAAAGCGGCGCCGCTCCCTGTGTGATCCTGAAGGGATTCGGTGCATCGGGAAATGACGCCGGTAAAATTGCGGGCGGCTTTGAGTTTTCCGGCAAATTGGGCGGCAAAAGCGGACATAAAAAGCTTGAAGAATATTGCCGCGGTGCAAATACCGTGCTGTTTACGGATTTTGATATAGTTCACTTTATAAGCTCGGGAAAGGGCTTCAGCACATTTTTTGACTCCGCACAGACGGCAAACTCGGAAACGGTGAGCGTTTACCCGAAAAACAAAGGGCTTCGCACGGATAATACGGATAAAAAAAGTATAAAATTCCTTGCCCGCGATAAGGTGACCTACGCCCTGCAAAAGGTGCTTTCATTTACAGAAGGCAGTGTTTCGGGCATATCGCTTTCCTCCTTTTCCTCTGTGGCTTATTCCGATCACAGTAATGAGGCTTATGTGCTTAAGGGAAATATCCGGCAGGACGGGACGCAGACGGCGGCGCTTGTGAAGAAAGCAAATCATACGCTTTATTCGGAAGCGGCAAACGCTTATATTGCGGGGCTTTCAGACTGCATAGGCAGTGCTCCGCTTCAAAACGGCGGCTACAATGCACTGGATGAGACAATACCGTTTTATGAAATGGTGTACGGCGGGTTTATACCCCTTTACAGCCCGGCAATCAATCTTTCGGTGAATTCCGAGGAGCTTCTGCTTCGTGCCGCTGCCGCAGGCGTATCTCCCGCATTTACCCTTGGGGAAAGGCTTGAAAGCTTTTTGGTTGACAGCATTGATTCTAATTATTACGGAATCTCCTACAAGTCATTGGGGGATACGGTTATTGATACCGTGCGCACGGCAAAGCCGTATTTTGAAAAAACGGCAAATGAGGAAATTGTCAAATATAAAATTATACAAAAGGGCGTAACCGAAACCGTTTTTAAAAACGGCACTGCCGTTTATGTGAATTACACAGACGAGGCTTTTACCGTCGGTAATACCGTAATACCGGCAAGAAGCTATCGGTTCTGAATCGGGTCTTTTTGGAGGGATCAAAATGCAAAAGCGAAGGAGTACGGGTATTGAGAGGCTGAAACGGAAATACGCCTATCTCTTTTTAGCTCCTTTTATTTTCGGAATTGTGGTGTTTGTCATAGTTCCGCTCGGGCAGTGCCTGCTGTATTCCGTTTCGGATGTGAAAATGACGCCCGAGGGGCTGAAAATGAGCTTTGTGGGAGTGAAGTACTACCGCTATCTGTTTGTAGAGGACGCAAATTATCTTGATTTGGTGGCAAGCTCGCTTTCAAGCCTGTTCAGCTCCATTCCGATTGTTGTGGCGCTTTCTATGGCTCTGGCGCTTATACTCAATCAAAAATTCAGGGGAAGATTATTGGCACGCGCGGTATTTTTTCTGCCGGTAATAATAGCGTCGGGCGCCGTAATGCGTATTTTGTCAAGCTTCGGTATGCAGGATAATATGGTAAATTCAGGTGATTCCGCCGCAGAGCAGCAGGCAGCGCAGTATATGAATGTCATAGATTTTTCGGCGCTGCTTGAGCGCCTGGAGTTGCCTGACCAGATCAGCTCGCTTATGCAGACATATTTAAGCAATACCTTTAATCTGATTTGGAGCTGTGGTATACCTATTCTGCTGTTTGTGGCGGGTCTGCAAACTATACCCGCGCAGCTTTACGAGGTGGGCAGGGTAGAAGGAATTACCGCGTGGGAGGAATTTTGGTATATAACCGTACCTATGATGGGACGCATTATTCTGTTGGTTATATTTTACACAATGGTTGATCTGTTCATTACAAACAGCCCCTTAGTAAATGATGTGATTACTGTAATAGGCCGTCAGGATTACTCAAAAAGCTCTGCAATGATATGGCCGTATTTCCTGATTGTGGGGGTTGTTATAGGGCTTGTTGTAATTATATATAATAGGCTGTGCTTGAAAAAATGGGAATAGACCTAAGCGGGAAAGGAGAAAGAGAAACCGAATATGAAAAAAGAATCAGCAATTAAGAAAACCCGCGGCACGGTAATATCGGTTGCAAGGGCGGTGTTCCTGCTTGCATTTTCGTTTGTGTTGCTTTATCCCGTATTTTTTATGGTAAGCAACTCGGTAAAAACCGGAAGCGATTTACTTAATCCCGCGGTGGAATGGCTGTCCAAAAGCCCATCCCTTTACAGCTATAAAATTGCATACGAGGCAATGAATTTTCCGAAATCGTTTTTAATTACCGTAAGGTTTGAACTGGTAAGCGCCATAATTTCGGTTTTCAGCTGTGCGCTGTACGCCTACGGGCTTTCAAGATTTGACTTTAAATTAAAGCCGCTTATCTTATTTATGGTGATTCTGATTATATTTGTTCCGGATATTATTTTGATAATTCCGCGCGTTACAAATTTCAGATACACCGATCTGTTCGGAATTTTGGGGCTGGTTAAAAAAATTACCGGCACTGATTTGCGGCCGAATCTTATGGATACGGAGTTGACCTTTTACCTGCCGTCACTATTCGGGGTGGGGCTTAAAGGCGGATTGTTTATCTTTATTTATATGCAATTCTTCAAGGGTCTGCCCAAGGAGCTGGAGGAGGCTGCATGGGTAGACGGTGCAGGACCCTTTAAAACATTTTTCAAAATTATTCTTCCGAGCTCGGGAGTGGTGATTTTAACCGTACTTATTTTTTCGGTCATCTGGCATTGGAACGATTGGCTGCTTTCAATGATGTATACCAATTCCAACAAAACATTGGCGGTGCTGGTTTACAGTATAGATGACGCCGTAGGGCGGTGGTCGGCTGAAAACGCCGTAACGCTAAACACGGAATTAAAATACGGAATCCCGCTGGCGGCATGCTTAATATATATCACACCGCCTACGGTTATGTATCTTTTTTTGCAGAAGAAATTCATACAGTCAATTGACAGAGTCGGAATCGTAGGATAACGCCTTTGTTATTATAAATTATTAAAGAAAGCAGGAGAAAATATGAGCAAAAAGGTCATTGTAAGGGCATTGGCGGCTTTATTGGCGGTTATGATGTCCGCCGTATCGCTTTCGGGCTGCGGCAAAAAGCTGGAAACTGAGGATAACGGCAGCTTTTCAATGGGAGATTTCACTATTTCCGGCAGCGGTGATGAAAGCGGCGCGGGCGACAGCCGGTCGGAAGAATCAAAGGACGGCACCTCCTCCGGTGATAAGCAAAGCCCGAAAAACTCTGCTGCCTCGGGCAGCGGAAAGAGCACAGGCAAAAAAACCTCGCTTACGGCAAAGCAGGTGCTTGAAAAAATGCCTAAAATGAAGAATAAGGAGCTTAAAATCTGCCTTTGGGAGGAGCTGAAAAACACCGTTTACGGCAACGCCGTAGAAAGCTTTGAGGCTAAAACGGGAATAAAAATAAAAACTCAGCTTATAACAAAGAACAGCTATGATTCGGAGGTTGCAACCCTGATAGCCGGCGGCGACTCCCCCGATATGGTGCTTTGCATTTACAATACGCTCGGTATGGTTAAAAACCTGCAGCCCATTACCAAATCGGGCTATGATTTTAACGATACCGCCTGGGATACAAGCGTTATGGATAACTTTACCTATAACGGGAATACATATGCCATGCAGGTTAAAAACTCACCGCAGCAAAATGTTTTCATACTTGTTTACAATAAGAAAACAATTAAAAAAGCCGAAATGGAAGACCCGCACACCCTATGGAAAAACGGAAAATGGACCTGGGATAAGCTTTGGAAAATGTGCGAAAGCTTTTTGGCGAAAAACAAAAACAAGGAAGGCTATTACGGCATTAACTTCGGCTTGGAGGACGCATATCTGCGCTGCTTTGACGCAGGACTTTACGGCTTTAACAGCAAGACGGGGAAATTTGAGTCCTACATTAAAAACGCGGAAACGGTAAACCGATATACAATTTTAAAGGAGAAAATAGATAAGCATATCGTAGCACCCGTATCCGATACCGATTCACTGGTAATGGGCTATACTCTGCTTGCTGGCTCATACAGCTCTGCGGTCGAAAAGCGCAACAGCGCATTCAGCCAGTTATCGGGCAATTTAGGCACGGTGCCCTTCCCGACGGACTGTAAAACCGCACCCGGCTTTGAGTTTTGCGCCTGGGGTATTCCGATAGGCTCCAAAAACGCTGCGGCTGTGCCGTATTTCGTGCGCTATGTGTTCGGACCCGATTTATACAATATGAAAGATTTCTATAATGACGCAGAGGCAAAGGAAACGGTGGAGGATATGCTTAACCGCGGTAAAATCTGCTATAACAGCGGCTGGACCTACAGTATCTGGAGTTCCTTGATGAACGGCACGGCCTCGCAGGTGAAATCTGTTCTGGACAGCTTTGCCGGCTCTATTGAGGATACGGTTGCCGTAGCCAACGAGGATATAAAATCGTTAAACAAATAGTCCTCTTTAAAAAATCTGCTTTCATATGCAATTTTTGAAAGGAACAACGGAATGAATATTAAGAAAAAATATCTGTTCAGCGCATTTTCATTCGTATTGATAGCCGCCCTGCTGCTGACAACGGCAGGGTGCAAAAGAAAAATTCCCACCGGCTCGGATTTTGAAGATGTGGTTTATACCATGGAGGTTGAAAGACCCGCAAGCTCATCTTCGGCGCAGCCGTCTTCACGCTCAGATAGCACCGCGCCGTCCCAAAGCCGAGCGTCGGTATCAAGCTCGGCAGGCGCTTCCTCAGCTGCCTCATCCGAGGAGGCGGAAGAGGAAAAAAATCCTCAATATGTGGAAAACTGGCCTGTTTTGAAAAATGCCAACGGTTTTAATATAAACAGCGTTACCGATATCAATAAATTCGGCTGCACCGACGGCAGAGTTACGGTTGCCGACTTTTTACCGAATGTTGCCTATTTGGAAAACGGCGTTGCCAAGGATATTATGTTCAACGGCTTTGCATTTATGCCGTCGCCCAATTTCGTCAATGTTTACGGAGGCACGGGCGATGAAAACGAAAAGCCGATGACAAAGGACGACTGGTACCACTTCATTCACAGACTGGAATTCCGCAAGGATTACAATGTTGACGCTTTGGAAAACGCAACCGGTCAGGTGAAAAAGGCGCTTAATATGCCCGACTATAAGGTGGGCGTGTTTTTGAGTATTATGAAGCCTGTTTCCAGTGTAGAAAACTGGGGTGAAATAAACGGGAAGACCATTTCACTCAAAACCGACGAAGGAAAAACAGAGGCTCTGAAATGGATGGTTGATGAATCAATAAAGGTCTTTAACGACAGACACTATGAGCATTTGGAGCTTTGCGGATTCTATTATTATCAGGAATATGCATATCCCGAAAGCAAGCCGTTTTTAAATGCAATAACAGATTACATACGCTCCAAAAAATGTATTACTATCTGGGTGCCGTTTTTCGGCGCAAGGGGCTATTCCGATTGGCGGGATTTCGGCTTTGACCGCGCTTCCCTGCAGGCGAATTATTTCCCCGGGGCCACGCTCCCCAACGGCGGCGGAATTGACCGACTGCAAAAAACTGCGATTATTTCAGACAGAAATGCGATGGGTTACGAAATGGAACTGGCGAGTATGAATCAGGACAGCATCACCGGCTTTAAGGAATACATGAAGGCAAGCATTAATTACGATTTCCTGAAAAAATATCACACATTTTGGATTATGGGCGGTCCTTCCACAATCAAAAACCTATACCGCTCAAAGGATTCGTATACTCATTCGACTTACAGGGAGCTGTATCTTTTCCTGCGGAGAAAGCTTACGCTTTCAAGTATAACCGAAAAGAGTTGACGGAAAGGGGAGCTGTGTTTTGCGTATTAAAAGAATGAACAGGCTGTGCGGTATTGTTTCGGCAATAGCCGTTTTACTCTCGTGTATGGCGGGAATTACCGGAACAATTGCCGTTTCCGCCGCAGAGAATGACGGCATAATCACTTTAGCGGAGCAATATGTTGCGGCAAACAGAAATGGCGTAAGCGCCGAGGGACTTTTGAATGCCGTAAGGGCAGAATACCCCTCAGTTACGCTTAATGAAAACGATTTCTACATAAAGCACGCGGTAAACGGTGTAAAGGATGATACCTCCGATTACCCGCTTGACATTCAGGGAAGCGACGGTGCGGTTGCGGCTGTTTTTGTAAACGGCGGAAGCCGTATCGGGTTTTCAAAGGCATTCGGGCATGAAACTGAGGTTATTCATATCAACGAGACAGCAATAGTTGGCACAAGCACCGGCTTTTCTTACGATGGCGAGGGCAATGTTACCGCCTATACAGGAACGGCTGATAAAATCGTCTTCCCCGATGGCTATAACGGCACTATGAAAAATCTTGAAGATAAAACCTCGGTTAATAATGTTAAGGTTTTGATTTATAACGGAAACAGCGGCTTTTTAAGCTCGGGCTTTTCCGATTGGAACGGTTTGGTTGCGGCTCAAATGGGCGACCAGACCAACAGCAAGTGGGGCTTTATGCTGACACCGGCGCGTAATACGGGAATTTTCAGCAATTGCAGCAGTCTTAAATATTTTAAATTCAGTAGCTGGATACACAGCGGAAGCTATTGGAACGCGATATTTCCGTCAACCTTTTTTGAGGGCTGCTCACGCCTTGAAACAGTTATACTGCCGAATAGGTATAACGGCTTGGGTCAGCTATCCGAAAACGAGGTTAATTACGGCGATAAATCCTTTTACGGCACGGCGGTTCGCGAATTTGTGTTTTTGCAGGATATAGGCGTAAACGGAGTAAATCAGCCGAGATCCGATTACCAAACCGTGACCTTCGGAAATCCTTCATTTACCGAGGGCACCCGCAATATTCATTTCTATGCGGAAAATATGACCTTTATCCGTGCGGCGGCACTGGCTGCGGCAGGTATAAACGCTTTGGATGCGAGCGCCGGCGAAAACGAAATGAAAGCAGCAGCGCTGGCTGCGGTAAAGGGATCGGCTGACGCCGCAGGCTTTGCCGCCGGGCTTACCTACGGGTACAGCGAGGAGTCAACGGATATTGCAACCGAAAAAATCCTCACGGTATCAAACGGTACTGATTCTGTTCCGCTTAAAATTTTCGGAATAAACACGCTTGCCGATTTGCAGGTGAGCGGGGCGACGCTTCAGCCGTTGTTCGACCCGTTTATAAAGGAATACAGCATAAATGTTTCCTTTAAAACAACCTCTCTCCCCATAACGGCGGTGCCGGTTTCGGGGGCGACCGTTCAGTCAATTACCGGAAATACCGAATTGAAAACAGGAAACAATAAGGTTTTAATTTCGGTTTTAACAAGCGCGGGAAAAACCGTTACCTATACCGTTAAGGTTTACCGACAGGAAATCAATTTGGAGGACGCCTTTTCTGCTGCGAGATTATATGTAAATACCAAGCGAAACGCATCAACGGCGGATGGCTTATTAAATGCGGTTAAGGAAATTCTGCCCGATATTACCTTAAAGGATGAGGATTTCTATGTAAAGCATGCGGTAAACGGCGTTCGGGATGACACCGCAGATTATCCGCTTAACATTAAGGGGAGCGACGGCGCGGTTGCTGCCGTATTTGAGCTTAACGGAAAGCAATATGGCTTTTCGGCGGGCTTCCCCCATGAAACCGAAACAATATCGATAAAAAACACGGCTGTTGTCGGTAAATCGGCAGGATTTTCCTATGATACGGCGGGCAATGTTACCGCCTATAACGGCAATGCCGATAAGCTTGTTTTCCCCGAGGATTACACGGGAACCATGACGAATTTATCGGATAAAAGCTCGGTAAACAAGGTTAAGGTGCTTATATATAACGGCAAAAGCGGGTTTATTGATTCCTCCTTTAACGATTGGGACGGTCTTATTGCCGTTCAAATGGGGAATCAGACCAATTCAGCCTACGGCTTTTCACTGACCGCAGCCCGAAACACCTATACCTTTGCCAATTGCGATAATTTGAAATATTTCAAATTCCCGAACTGGATTACAAGCGGAAGCTATTGGAATTCAGTTTTCCCGACCGGCTTTCTGTCGTTCTGCCCCAAATTGGAAACGGTTGTGCTGCCGAATAAGTACAACGGTCTCGGGCAACTGTCAAACGGTGCGGTAGAATACGGAGACAGAGCCTTCTACGGCACGGCGATCATAGAATTTACAGTAACCCAAAGCATTGAGGTAAACGGCGTTTGGATGCCGCGCGAGGACTATTTATCTTCAACCTTCGGTGAGCCGACATACGGCGCGGGCACAAGAAATATACATTTTTATCAGGAAAAAATGACGCTTGTGCGTGCAGCGGCTTTAGCTGCGGCAGAGCTTTACAATGCAGATGTCAGCGGCAAAAAGGATATGCAGAATATTGCACAGAGTGCCGTAAAGGGCTCGGCTGACGCCGCAGGCTTTGCTGATTCGTTCACCTACAGCTTTTCGGAAAATGAAAATAAGTATGAAAAGCGAATGGAGCTTACGGCTATACGCGGCGGCATAAGTATTCCGCTTTACAGGGTAATTTCAAAAACACTGTCCGATTTATCGGTAAAAGGCAAGCAGATAACCCCGTACTTTGATTCGTCGGTTTGCGAGTATTCATTATCCGTTCCGAATAAAACGACCTCACTTACCGTAAATGCCGTGCCTGTTAAAAACGCAAGTGTCATATCCGTTTCGGGAGCGGACTCTTTAAGCGTGGGCGAGAACAGAATAGTTGTAACGGTTGAAAACACAAAGAAGGAAAAGGTAGAGTATATTATTACGGTTACACGCGAGGAGCCCATGGATTCGGTGTATTCGGCAATAATATCGGCTGCGAAAAATTATGTGGGAAACCAGGGCAATTCAGTAACGGCGGAAGGGCTGCTTACCGCTGTAAAGCAGGCTGTTCCAACTGTTCTTTTGGATGCGGAAAATGACTTTTACATAAGACACGCCGTGAACGGGGTCAGGGATAACACTGAGGATTACCCGCTTAACATTACAGGTCACGACGGCGCGGTTGCGGCTGTTTTTGAAAATGACGGCAAGCGTTACGGAGTAACCGTTCCGATTGCACACCGCACCGAAAATATTCATATTTCAAAAACGGCGGTTGTAGGTAAAAGCGAGGGCTTCACCTATGACGGCGACGGCAATGTGATCGGCTATAACGGCAATGCCGATAAACTGGTTTTCCCCGAGAATTACAGCGGCAGTATGAGCGAGCTTTCGGATAAGACACATGTTAATAATATTAAGGTTTTAATATATAACGGTAAATCGGGTCTGCTGCCGGGCGGCTTTTCAAAATGGGAGGGTCTGGTTGCTGTGCAGATGGGCAACCAAATCAACTCCAATTACGGCTTCCTGCTTACCCAGGGCCGCGCCGCTTCAACATTTGCCGATTGCGGCAATTTAAAGTATTTCAAGTTCCCCGCATGGATAAACAGCGGAAACTATTGGAACGCGGTTTTCCCAACGGCATTTCTTTACAACTGCACAAAGCTTGAAACGGTTGTGCTGCCAACTAAATATAACGGTCTCGGGCAATTGTCAAACGGTGCTGTGGGATATGGCGAAAAGTCGTTTTACAGCACAGCGGTTCGTGAGTTTGTAATTACGCAAACGATAGCCGTTGACGGTATAAGCACGCCGAACGCCAATTATCTGACAAACACCTTCGGTGGCTCCTCCTTTAAAAACGGAACGGCAAACATTCATTTTAATAAGGACAAAATGACCCTTGCCCGCGCGGCGGCTTTAGCGGCGGCAGCAGTAAACGAATTGGATGCTTCGGCTTCATCAGCGGCTGCGGTAAATGCGGCGCTTGCGGCAATAAAGGGGAGCGAGGACGCGGCAGTCTTTACTAAGACGCTTACCTGCGGTGTTGAGGAGGAATGGGAGGATACCGATATTGCAAAAACAGGCGTTTTGAGAATTTCAAACGGCACGGATTCATTCCCGCTTTATTTCAATGCAAGCAAGGCTTTAAGACAGCTGGATGTCGGCTTTGATTTAACTCCGGCGTTTGCTCCGGATGTGACGGATTATGAGCTTTCTGTTGCCAACAGCGTAACAAAGCTGCAAATAAGCACTGTTTTGGCGGAGGGCGCCACACTGGTTTCTATTACCGGAAATGAAAATTTTGCCGAAAATACGCCTAAGCTTATTTCCATTGCGGTTAAAACTGCGGGCGGAGTGACTGTGGTTTACAAAATAAACGTTACACGCAGACCGATAACGCCGATTGACGATGCTCTTGAAAACCGAATCAGAAATTATGCGGGTCTGTTTTCGGGAGATAATTATACCGATACGGCTGATTATTCACTCTATCTTTCGGGCTACAGTCTCGACCCCGACCTCACCTTCAAGGTAAAGGATTTTTACAAATACAATTCAATTCCCGGTGCTAAAGAGGGCACAGAGGTATTGGTTCCCGGCAGAGACGGCTATATTTCATCGGTTATTGAGGTATCAAACGGAGAAGCCTCAAAGCAAATTACCGTTACCTCTCCTATAAAGCCGTATATGAAAAGCTATACCTTTGCACCGGGCGAGGTGTCTAACCCCAAGGATTTCAGCATTTCGGATGACGGAACAACCCTGGAGTATTACAGCGGGGACGCCAAGAAAATTGTTATGCCGGAGGGTATTTCTTATATAGATTCCGGATGGTATAGCGGCGAGCACCCGGGGGACGTTCAGGTGCTTATTGTGCCGGATTCCGTGGTTGAGCTTCCGGCAAGCCTGTGCTACGGAATGACGCACTTAGAGGCGTGCTATCTTGGCAACGGTATTACCGAAATTCCCAGCTCCGTTTTCAGCCGCTGCTATTATTTGCAGTTTTTGCACACCCCCGAGCAATTGGAGGGAATAGGCTACGGTGCGTTTATGTTTGCAATGACCCTGCCTGAAATTTATCTGCCGCCCACAATGCAAAGCATTGCGGTAAAGGCGTTCTGGTCAAGCGGAGTCAGAAATTTCAATCTTCCCGTCGGTATGACATCGGTTTCCGACGCTTCTATTTGCTACCCCATGTTTAAGGCGGGCATCTGGAATGAGCCTGATGCTCAAACGCCTGAAATGGTAAAGGAATTGACCGAAATTATGAACGGATACCAATTCTACAACAATAATTTGGTTTTAACATATTTCGGCAGCAGCCTGAATGTTGAATCACCCGGGTCTATCGGCGGAACCTCTCAGCAGGTTTTGGGAGCAATAGTGGAGGTTCGTGCGCCTGAAGCACTGGAAAATACTGTTTTTAAAGGTAAACAACAGAACTGGACGCACTATCACTTCAACCTGGATATGAGTATTTCCGAAATTGTTGCAAGGGCGCAGTTTGCGGCACAAAATAATGTGCTTTACGATGACGCATCAGCCTCGGACGCCGAAACGGTTATTAAAAACGCTTTTTATTCCTCTGAGGATGTAACGCTCAGCTGGAAAACTCCGTTCAGCGTCAATAACGGCAAAATTACGGGCGTCGCAACGCTTACAAGGAACGGCATTTCGGGCGATGTGGTATTTGACCGTGATGCGTACACTCCGCCGCCTGTGCCGAAGAACTCCACCTTAAAGGGCGACCCGACAAGCTCGCGCTTGGAGCTTATAGATAATGAGGACAGTAAAAGCGATAGCGAAGAAGAAACACCCGATACGCAGCCCACGGTGGATTTTGACGACCTTGACGACGAGGAGGAAACAGTAATTCCCGCCGAAAAGGGACCTGTAAAGGTTAAGCTGCAAATTCACAAGCTTGGTAAAAACAAATTGAGCAAGACCTTGCGTGATAAGCTGGACGGATTTGCGTATGTGGCGTTCTCATTAAGCATTTCAAGTGATGAAACCGTTCGTATGAACGGAAAAATAGGTGTTTCCGTTCCGCTGCCAAAGGGCTTTGATGCTGCTAAATGCCACATTTACTATGTGGGCGAAAACGGAAGACTGATTGATATGAAAGCCAAAAAATACGGCGATAATCTGGGCTTTTATACCTCTGAAATGTCAACCTACATATTGGTTCAGGATGTAACCGATAATTCATTTATAATTATTTCCGTAATTGTTGCATCGGCAGGTGTTTTGCTTATTGCCGGCGGTGTAACGGCGCTGCTGCTTATCAAAAGGAAAAAGAGGAAAGTATAATCGGTTATAAGCTTTCATACAAAGGGGGGATTTCTTTAAAAAACATTATATCCGGGCAAAAAGAACAGGAGGAAAGGCTATGAAAAAATTCTCAAAGAAAATTATCTGCACGGCATTATCCTTATTTTTGTTGCTGTCAGGCATGGCAGCACTCCCTACCTATGCAAATGCTGAGGAAATCTCGCAGGACACGGCGGCAGCCATATTAGGTGCAGCCGAGGCTTATGTGGAATATAAGCTGAACGATGCTACAAAAGCGGGATTGCTGGCGGCGGTTAAGGAAGCTGCAGCGGGCGTTACAATAGCCGACAGCGATTATTTTATGAAGCATGCCGTTCCCGGTGTAAGGGATGACGACACCGTTTCGGGCTATCCCATATCCATTCCCGGCAGCGACGGCGCTGTTTCCGCGGTGTTTCAATTGAACGGCAGCCGCATAAGCTTTGTAAAGAGCTTTGCGCATACCGAAGAAACCGTTCACATTAACGAGGTGGCTGTTGCGGGCACAAGCGAGGGCTTTACATACAGCGGAAAGAATGTTATAGGCTACAGCGGCACCGCTGATAAAATCGTTTTCCCGAAGGGCTGGCACGGCGCTATGACAAAGCTTTCGGATAAAACCTCGGTCAACAATGTAAAAGCGGTATTTATAGATACGGATGACTCGGGGGATGGCTGGCAGACCTGTACACGCTTAAAGGAGTATTCCTACAGCGGGTGGCAAAGTCTTATTGCCGTGGAATTCGGTGAAAATGCGCATCCGCGCATGCTGTTTGATAATGCTTCAAAAAATGAAAGCGGAGCTCTTCTTTACCCCGATTCATCAATTCCCGGCATATTCAGCGAGTGCCCGAATTTGAAATATGTAAAGCTGCCGCGCAAGCTTTTCGCGCAGCAATATACAATTTCGGGCAGTATGTTTGAAAACTGCAAAAAGCTGGAAAACGTTATTTTTTATGAAAACAGCGCAAACGAAAAAAAGCCATTTGCCAACAAAGCGTTTGCATATACCGCACTGAGGGATGTATTCCTGCCATCATGGGCGGCGCATAACTCAGCACAGCAGGGCTATGCGTTTTACGGTGCGGCTTGCCGCCATACCGAGCTCGGCGGGCAGGTTATAAATTATTCTGAGAATATGACGTTTGCGCGCGCCGCCGCGCTGGTTGCGGCTTCCTTCGGTACGGCTGCACTTACAGGCGAAAATATCGAGGAAATTGCAAAGGCGGCTATTTGCGGCTCACATGATGCCGCTGCGTTTGCCGAAAGCCTTACCTATACAAGCACGGTAACCGAAAGCGATTATGCCGTAACGGGCGGCTTGGAAATTTCAAACGGAACGGATACCTTCTCCTTTGATTTATCAAAATCCAAGGCGCTTATAGGCTTGGATATAGGTTATGCTTTAACACCGTCATTTTCACCTGATGTAAACGAATACACAGCCTCGGTTTCAAATATGCTTACCGCTGTGGATGTAAATGCAGCAGCTGTCGACGGCGCGCAGGTTATATCCGTTTCGGGCAACACGGATTTGCAGCTCGGCGAAAACCTTATTACGGTAAGGGTTAAAACAACCGAAGAAAAGTATGCCGATTATACTATTACGGTAACAAGAAAATCAAAGCTGGCGGATAATGTGCTTGCGGCAGCCGACACATATGTTCAGACCAAACAAAACGAAGTGACAAAGGCAGGGCTTTTGCAGGCTGTAAAGGCTGTGCTTCCCGCCGCGGAGCTTGCCGATGAGGATTTCTACATTCGTCATGCAATACCCGGCGTTACCGATAACGATTTTGTATCGGGCGCACCTCTTTCAATACCTGGAAGCGACGGTTCGGTTTCGGCTGTATTTACCGTGAACGGGGAGAGGCTGAGCTTTAATACTACCTTTGCACACACCAAGCAGAGAATATATATTTCCGATTATGCAATAGTCGGCGACAGTGCATACGCGGATTACTTTGACTATGATACCTCGGGCAATGTTACGGCAATTAAAAAGCCGGTTGATAAGCTGATTTTCCCGAGCGGCTGCAGCGGCGGCATGACCGAGCTTACCGACGAGGACAGCAGGCTTAATGCAGACCGTGTTAAGGTTATCGTTTACAACGGGTTAGCACAGCTTAAAAATAAAGCTTTTTATGATTGGGACGGTCTCATAGCGTTTCAGATGGGCGACCAGACGCACAACCAGTGGGGATTTTCTCTGGGGAATAACGGCACCTCCGCTCTTTCGGAATGTGACAGCCTGAAATATTTTAAATTTCCGAATCACATAAATGCAAGCGGCTATAACGCAGGCAGCACTCTGCTGCCAAACGGCTTCTTTGAAAATGACACGGTGCTTGAAAATGTGATTTTCCCAACAAAGGTCAACGGTATTGCAAACTGGTACAATGAGGCAGAGAAAACGGTCAACTATGGCTTCTGGTCTTTAAAGAACACCGCAATACGCGAGGCTCTGCTGCCGAAAATCAATTTGAATGACGGCATGAACAGTCCCGCAACAGGTGAGGGCTCAGATACATTTTTGGGTCACTCCTTCAGCGCGGGAACACGCAATATTCACTATTATGCCGACAGTATGAATTTACTGCGCGCCGCCTCCCTAATGGCTTCTGCTCTATCTGCCGCAAATTGCACCGATGAGGCGCAGATTATCTCAACTGCCAAGGGTGCGGTTACAGGCTCGTATGACGCGGCCTTACTTGCGGAATCGCTTGAGTACCATTGGTTTGCAGGGGAGTCAACCGCTGCTTTATCAAAGGGTGTACTTGCTGTATCTGACGGTACCGATGAAATTTACATTGACGCTGAATTCAGCAGAACCTTATCATCCGTTACGGCGGGAATATATGAGCTTGATACGGAATTTTACGCGGATAAGTATTCATACACGGTGACAGTTCCTTATGAGCTTGCCGATTTAGAGCTTACCGCCGTCCCCGTAGAGGGTGCAGCTGTAGAGGAAATACGCACCGATATTACAAAATTGGGACCGATTGAAATAAAGGCTGTCAATACCAACGGCGAAAATGTTATTTATACGGTGGAAATTATCCGTAACGGCACGCTTTCCGCAAATAATTTAGTATTGCTGAGAAAGGCAATTTTAGGTGTAAAGGGCGGAATTGAGGTTGATATAGACGGAGACGGCGTTTGCAATATTAAAGACCTGATTGCTATGAAAAAGCTCCTGGCTTCTGATAATACGGCGGATCCCATAAATACAATACATATCGCTTCTCTGCCGGGTCAATCGTCCGAAGGCTTATTTTATTCCTCATTAGCCTATCAGAATAAACAGGGAGTAATAACCGATACATTGTTTGACAGTGTAACCTTCGGCACTTCTACAAGCTGGATGTACAGCTATAATTCAGAAGTTCCCAAGACCCACAGCAGGAAGGACTGGAATAATTTTATTTATAACAATCTGTTTGCGGATAACTGCAATGTCAACGCGCTGGAGCTTGCGGCGGGCAGAGTTAAGTATGAATTAAAGCGCGCCGATTATAAGGTTGGGGTATATCTGCCCTTATTCTATACGCAAAGCTATTTTGAAAGCTGGGGCTCGGTAAACGGTAAAACGCTTGATTTTACCGAAAATGCCGACCGCATTGCCGCAGTTAAATGGCTGGTTGACGAAATGATTTCAGCATTTGATTCACAGAAGTATTCCAATTTGCAATTGCGCGGCTTTTACTATATTTCAGAGGGACTGCCGCAGGATGAGGCTGCCGATTTAAAAATAATTCTTTCGGAAATTACTAACTATATACGGAGCAAAAATCTTATTACATATATGGCTCCGTATAACGGTGCATACGGGTCAAACAGAACAGATTCACCGAACTGGAAGGATTGCGGATTTGATGAGGCAACCTATCAGATAAACTATTTCCCCGGTGCCGAAGCTCTGCCGAACGCAAAGCAGGATTCAGCGGAAATAAATAAGATTGCCGCGAAGGCTGCCGAAATGGGAGCAAGTATTCAAATGGAGCTGTGCTCTGCAACCGAACGCACCAGTATCTGTGGCTTAAAGGAGTATATCAATGGCGGCATTGAATACGGTTATATGAATAACAGATTCATTTCATGGTGGATACAGGGCAGCGGCGATAATTTGTCACGTTTGTGCGGCTCTGATGATGCGTATTTGCGCTCCGCGTATGATGAGGTCTATAAATTTATTCATAAAACACTGACGGTTGACGAAATCGTCTTTTAAACCGAATATTGTGCAGACGGTTTTTTTACCGTCTGCACTTCCCAAATTGCTTTCGTTTTTCTCGAAAGCAATTTGGGAAGTGGAAGAATATTCCAATTTCTTGTGAAATGAGGCAAAATTATGAAAATCACACTATGCAGCTCGGATTTATCGGAGAAACAGGTCTCCGTTATTGCAGATGAGCTGGGCTTTGAGCGCTCGGAAAACGGAGTGCGGTTTAAAGCGGTATTTGATGAAGGCTGTAACGGTATAGAAGCCGTGGGGGATGAAAACGGTATTACCGTTACCTATTCCAAGCGGTCTTATTTATTCCGTGCTATTGGTCTGATTGCAGAGCAAAATTCCACAAGCTTTTGCATTAAAGAAACCGCCCGCTTTGAAAGCAACGGAATGATGGTGGATTGCTCCCGAAATGCGGTTTTAAAGCCGGAAAGAGTTAAAGAACTGATACGGTATATGGCTAAAGCCGGTATGAATACTCTTATGCTTTATACTGAGGATACATATGAGGTAGAGGGACAGCCGTATTTCGGTTATATGCGCGGGCGTTATTCTGTAAATGAGCTGCGGGAATTGGATGAATACGCTTACGGGTACGGCATTGAAATGATTCCGTGTATTCAAACCCTGGGGCATATGGGTATGGTTTTAAAATGGCAGGTATACGATTATTATAAGGACACCGATGATATTCTCTGCGTAGATAAGGACAGAACCTATGAGCTGATTGAACGTATGATTGAAAGCTGCCGAAAATCCTTCCGCTCCAAAAAGATTCACATAGGCATGGACGAAGCCGAAATGATAGGCAGAGGAAATTATTACTATGTGTACGGCAACAGCAGCAAAACCGAGCTGTTTTTGCGGCATCTTGACAGGGTAGCTGAAATTTGCGAAAAATATGGGCTGGAGCCTATGTTCTGGAGCGATATGATATTCAAGCTGGTAAACGGTGGGAATTATCGCGGCAGAGAACCTGTTCCGCAGGAAATTGCCGACCGGTTACCAAAAAATGTTACGCCGATTTACTGGGAATACCTCCGTGAGGAGCCTGAGCAGTACGACTGCTTAATGAAAAACCACTTAAAAATAAATAAAAATACCGTTTTTGCAAACGGCATTTGGAAATGGATGTCCTTTTTGCCGTCAATTGCACCGAGTATGCGCCGAACCCGTATTTCCTTGAAGGCGTGTAAACAAAACGGCATTAAAAGCATTTTTGCCACGGTATGGGGGGATGGCGGCGCTGACGCGGCGTTGTTCTCAATTTTGCCCGGTATGCAATTACAGGCAGAGCTTGGCTTTTGTGATGATATAAGCGAGGAGCGCCTTGCCGAACGCCTGAAAACCTGCTCGGGCGCCTGCTATGGGGATTTTGCAATTTTGGATTGTCCCGATTTAACGGAAAGCCAGAACAACGGATTGACTAATCCGAATAAATACCTGCTGTTTCAGGATGCATTGCTCGGTCTTTTTGACCGGCATATTCCCGAAAATACCGCTGCAGGCTATGGCATACTCAATAAGAAAGCAGAAGTAATTGCAGCGAAGGAGGGACCGTACCGTTACCTTTTTAAAACAGCTGCGGCATTATACGGCGCTTTGGAGCTGAAGGCGGAGCTGGGCAAAAATCTTAAAGCGGCTTATGATAACGGCAATAAGGAATTTTTGAAGAACGCAGCCCTTAATATTATTCCGGAGCTGATTCGGCGCACAGAGGAATTTCACCACTGCCTAATGCGGCAATGGATGCATGAGAATAAACCGTTCGGATTTGAGGTTCAGGAGCTGCGCATAGGCGGAATGATTCAGCGCCTTAAAACAACTGCCGAGCGATTGCAAATGTATTTAAACGGCGAGCTTGCCGATATACCGGAATTGGAGGAAAAGCGGCTGCCGTTCGGATGCAGCGAGGAAAACGAGCACCTATGCTGCTGCCGTTGGATATCAATGGTAACCGCTTCATATATTTAACAGCAATTAAGTGCTTTTATATACGGTTCTTTTTACGTCGGCTTTTTCATAATCCCGCTGAAAAGTAGAATTATTATATAAACGCGCGTTGTAAAATGAAGTTGAAATAAAATAAAAAAATAGGTCCATAGTGACGAACCTGTGGTAGAAGTCCCTGTATGCGTCAAGCCCCGCCTGTGTGCAGCTACCTGCTTCCAGGTCAAGACCCGGCGGCATCGGAATAATCTTATTGAAATCCACCGAGTGCAGACCGCATTCATCGTCCTTGATGTCCTCAAGCATCTGGCGGATTTTTGTTTTGTCGCCCTCAAAAGAGAGGATATTGATCACATGATTCGGCATAGACCACCCCCGTCAGTCCCGCGTGCAGATGCCGTGCCGTTTGCAATAGTGGCGGCACTGCTCGCAGGGAGTATCGCAGACGGTATCGTGCATTTCTTCCGGCATCTCGTCCTCATCCTCGATCAGAATGTGGATGGCGGCGTCCTCGAAGTAGGACAGTACACCGGTGTCCTCATCGATATCATACTTTTCGATGACCTCCTCCGGCAGAAGCACTTTGATATTCAGTTTCCTTTCCATACAATTTTCCTTTCTTTCAGTATTTTTTCGCTGATGGAGTCATCGTCGAACAGCGTGAGCTGCTTGGCGTTCCATCCTTCTTCATATGTGTCATAATTGGAGATAAACAGTTCGGGATACTGTTTTCCCGCGTCGTAACGCTGCGCGATATTCGAGAGTCTTGTGGTGCTCTCGATCATGATGCCGTCCCGCGAATACAGCTCACGGATTTCCGGACAGTCGTTGTAGGAAAGCAAAAACCTGCCCTGAATCTGCATGAGTGCATCCCGCAGTCTGACATGATCCGCTTTGGTGAAGCCCACTTCTTCGTAATAATCTTCCGTTTCAAAATAAGGCGGGTCAAGATAGAAGATCGTGTTCGGGCGGTCATATTGGGCAATGAGCTTTTCAAAGTCCTTGTTTTCGATGACAACCGTCTGCAGTCGTTCCGACGCTTTGTGGATGATGGGAAAGTTGTTCCAGATGTTGTGGGGCTGACCTCCGAAGGAGTCCAGCCCCGAAGCGTAACTCTCCCGAATAACCTGATAAAAGAATGCGGCGCGTTTGATATCCGGTATTTTGGTATCGCTGTGGAGCAGATCACGGATATAGTCAAAGTCCCTGCGGGAATTAAGCGAATACCGCAATTCCTCGCAAAGCCCGTCGGGGTGGTCGCGCACACAGCGGTAAAGGTTCACAAGTGTTCCGTTGAAATCGTTGTAAACCTCAAATTTGCTCGGGCGCTTATGAAACAGTACCCATCCGCCACCGCCGAACACCTCGACATACCGGTCGCATCGCTCGTCAAGTCGGGCGACAATGGCATCCCGAAGCGCCTTCTTGCCGCCAACCCATGACATAAAGCTGTTCATGTTTCCTCATTTCCGAGGCTGTACACAAAAGGGGGCTGTAATGCCTTTTTGCATAACAGCCCCATAGTTTCGTTATTTTTTAATCTGAAAAAGACACATGACGACCGTGCCGCCGAGCATCAGCCCGAGCAGAAAGAGCCACCACATCCGCATCACTTCCATCTGCCGGTGCGGTTGTACTTGTTGTAGAAGTGGCAACCCTCGGCAATCGTTTCGTAGTCGGCATGAAGCAGATCCAGCTCGCGGATGATCCCTGCGGGTGTGAGATCGTATGTGTTTGCCACATAATCAAACAGCTCCATGTCGGCATCGTTGCGGATGGAGAGTGAGACAGGCTGACTCATACCGATGGCATAGCCGATCTGAATCTCGCACCATTCAAGGTCGAATTTTTCAAGCAGGTCACAGGCGATTTTATGTGCCATATACGATGCCGAACGGTCAACCTTGCTCGGGTCCTTTCCCGAAAACGCGCCGCCTCCGACACGGCAGAATCCGCCGTACTGGTCGCAGACGATCTTTCGACCGGTCAGCCCGCAATCGGCTTCCGCACCGCCTACCGTCCATGTTCCCGCAGGGTTGATGATCCAATCGTCACAGACACATTCATCGCCGACGAGCGCAAGGACATAGTGCTGAACTTCATCAAGGTCGCATCCTTCCTTGTGGCAGACACTGACCACCACCGTGATGATCTCTCCGGTGTCAAGGTCAATGGTGACCTGCGTTTTGGCATCACCCTTCAGAATGGTGTCGGGATTGTTGTCCGCATCGTCCTCCAGGGCGGCAATGATGCGGTTTGCCACATCAAAGGCATAGGGGAGGCGGCTTGCGGTTTCTCTTGTGGCGTAGCCGAACATGATGCCCTGATCTCCGGCACCGATGTCCTCGTCCGAGAGAACCGCACGGTTGATCTCGGGCGATTGCTCACTGATCAGATTGATGATCTTATCTGCCCGATAGCCGAGCTTCTTTGCCACACGGCGGACGATCTGATCGTAGTTGATGTCCGCTTTCGAGGTGATCTCACCGCCGAGAACGACGGTATTACCTTTGACCATGGTTTCAATCCCGCAGTGGCTCTGTCTGTCCTGCTTTAAGCACTCGGTCAGAATGGCATCGCTGATCTGATCGGCATACTTGTCCGGGTGGTACTTGCTGACCGCCTCGGTACTGAATAATCTCATGTTGTTTCCTCCGTTTCATTTGGTAATTGATTGATTTCCCAAGCGAGCTTTTGTGCAATCGCCGTTACGACATTGGTGGTAACCGAGTTGCCCGCCATTTTGTAGAGCTGAGAGTCGCTGATCCCGTTGTCGGCAAGAGTCTGAAACTGATTGTCGGCAAAGCCCTGCAAGCGGAAGCATTCTATCGGCATCAGCCGTCGGATGATGCCGTTCAGAAGAATAACGCCGTGTACATCCTGTGTCGTCAGCGCATACATCGGCTCATCGGGACCTTTGAACCGTCTGCCGCATTGCCTGACTTTGAGTCTTTCCGGTGTCAGGATAGCTCTTGCGCCAGTGATGAGAACGCCGGAATGCTCGCCTTTGCGATTGCTTATACCCGAATCCTGTCTTGCGGTGATACATCGGGCGAGAGGCGTGAGCTTCGGGTTTTCGTTCATATCGATAAGATACAGCCCGGTCTTTGCCCCTTGTCCACCTCCCTGACTCATTAAACATACGGCGGCTCCATCGGGGGAATATACACGCTGACCTTGGCGTCCGGGAATAAGCTGCTTAAGATTTGAATATGTGCTTTCTCGGACAGGATATATTTTGCCGGACAGTCTGCTATCAAGATATCCGACAATGTACACTCGCTTCCGATCCTGGGGGACACCGAAGTTTGCGCTGTTAACAACACACCATTCAAGAGAATACCCCAGTTGCCCAAGCGAGGTGAGGATAGCGAGGAAAGTTTGCCCCCCTTCGTGAGTGAGTAGCCCCGGCACGTTCTCAAGCAAAAGATATTTAGGGTGCCGGGCTTCAGCCAATCGGCAGATTTCATGAAAGAGCGTGCCTCTTTCGTCAGCAAATCCAAGTCGTTGCCCTGCGACAGAAAACGGCTGACAAGGGAAGCCGCCGCAGATAAGGTCGAAGTCGGGCAGGTCTGCGGGGTTGATGATTCTTGCATCATCGCAAAAGTATTCTCCTTCCGTTCCGTATAGTAACCGATAGGCTTTTTGCGCGTGTTTGTCTTTTTCGCACCAGCCGACCGGCATAAAAAAATCGCCGGCATTTGTGAGTCCCGTGCGGAACCCACCGGTACCGGCGAACATATCCAGATATTTTATTTTCAAATGATTTTACATCACATACCTCCCATTCCGAAATCCTCAGAGAAGGTGAGGACATAATCGGAGGCTGCATCGCGCAAGGCGTTCCAGTCTTTTGTCTGCGGAGGCTGACCGTACCATTCGTGCTTTCCGCTGTCGCACCGGATATAGGGAGTCTGACCGCGTGAATTCCGGGAGAAGTAATCCCCGAAGCGGAGGAGAGTTTTATCAATGACGCCATCCGCACGGTTGATGACCGACATCTGCAGTGCGACATATTCCTCATGGACGCCCTGCGTGACGAATTCCGCTTTGACGAGATTTCCGTCATCTGCGGGAATGAAGCAGCATCGTCCGATGAATCGGGCATCCTCCGTGTCCCCGAACAGCCGCCTCAGTTGGCTCTCAAAAAAGTTCATGATTTTCCTTTCTTTCTGAATTTATAGATCCCGGTTTGTTTCAGTTGCACATGGCAATCACCTCCTTCAGGGGATAGAAAAAGCCCCTTGATCCTTTTCAAATCAAGGGGCTGTATGGCGTTATTCATTTATTTTGTCCGCAAGCGCGGCGCACGCCAACCGCAGGACGATTCTGAATCCCGAAGCAAAGGCTTCTCGCTCGGATATTGAGTTCATTTCAAGCGTGGTGTCGCAGTATTTTTCGAGCTTTTCTTTCTGATCCTCAGATAGGCTTTCAAGCAGCTCTGTTTTGTTGCGGGCTTGCACTTGTTGCAGTTTTTTGTAGTGCGGATTGTTGTCGACCAGTGTGTCCTGCGGGTTGATTTCTCCGTTCCATAGTTCTTTGATTATGTTTTTCATTTCATCGCCTCCTTGCAACCACACACAATACTATGCAAGTGGCGACAAGTCCGGAAAACTTTCTGATAACAAAAGCCACCCGGCTTTTTACGGTCGGGTGGTTGTGTTTATGATGTCAAATCGACAAACTGGAATTGTCTAAAATAGTAAAGCCGTACCGCTTACTATTTTTTCTTTTACTGCTGAAACAGTATCTTTGATTGAATGCGTAGTTGTATCTATAACATTTAATTCATAGATTCCTAAATTGGAAAATTGATTCCACATTGTTTCAACTAATTCAATATTTGTTTCTCTGTCTAACTTTGAGCGTTCGATAGCTCGCTTCATAGTTTCTTCTTTACTTGCCCTTAAAACGATATAGTGTACTTCATAATGCTCTTGAACAATGTTGAGCCACGGCTCTAAAAACCACGGTCCTACAATGCCATCTACAATTACATCATATCCACCACGAGCATATCGCTTCGCAGCTTCTAAAAACGCTTCAATGACAATCAAATTTTGCTCATTTGATTCTGGCAAATGCGGTGGTATTGCCCCTTTACTCAAATAATGATAAAAGTCATCTGTGTGCATATGCACAGACTTTTCCAAATCTGATTCTTTTGCAACAACAGATGCCGTTGTAGTTTTTCCTGTCCCCGGCGCACCTGTGATTACAATAATTCTACCTTGATTCATCTATATTTTACCTCCACAACTTCAGATTTGTCGATATCTTATTATACCATAAATCTTCCCACTTTTCAAGCGCCTTCGCTTAAATCCCGCCCATGCCCTGATCGGTATCCTGCAGGACATCCTCCAGGGAATAACCTTCTTCCATACAGACAAATCCGAGTCCTTCCACAAATTCGCCGTCATTGTTTTCGGCTATTGATTCGCCATAGCCCGCATAATCGAAAAACTCGTCAATTTCATAGGGCAAAGAACAGTCCATCTTGTTTTCCAGCCACCATGCGCCGAGGTTGTTTGCGTCCCGCACACCCGGAGCATACTCGAAAAGCTCCATCGATTCCGCAATCCGGCACACTTCGCAGGAGGTGTCGGTGTTTGCATACAGTACGGCTGCCGTAAATTTGTCCAGGTCCCGGTCAGGTATTTTTGCGGCAGCATGGCATACCTCGTTGAATGCCTCCAAGCCTTCATCGTTCAGAATGTGATCCATCACTTCGGAGAGCGGTTTCCCGAATCGGCTGCAGCTCATTTGAATGTGGCAATCGTCGAGGCTGTCTGCGCCCAACCGTTCCAATGCAAATTCGATGGAGGATTGCTCACACGGAGGATAGACGAATTCCGTTCTTCCTCCGTGACAGATTGCCACACTGGATTCCTCTGGACCGCCACAGAGGTATTCGGGGAAGGTGATGCCGTTGTAGACTTCCTCCCACGGCACTTCATCGTTGATAAACATCAGTCCGTAGTCGGTCCAGATGCCGCGCTTGCCGTTCAGCAGGGCGCGACCTTCTTCGGCTTGTTTCGGATTGTGGTATTCCTCGTTGGAACAGCACCCGCCGTGGATATCCATGTAGTGTTCGACTCCTACCGTCTGCATATCCGAGATGTTCTGAATCAGTGTGATCCTGCCGAGATTGAAGGTGTAGTTGATCAGTTGCTTGAGGTCCCGTGTATCAAAGCGGGATGCAGCCGCAAGCAGTTTTCCCATCTCGGTTCCGTCAAAGCTGTCCATCCGTTTGGCGAGGTAGTTCAGCTCATGGATATTGGCGTAAGTGCCTTCAATGGATTTCAGTCCTTTGGGACCAACGAGATTATTGATGAAGACCGTAGCTTTGTGTCCGACCTCATTCTGTTCCGTCAGTCGCATGATCTCATCATCGGAGCATGGGAATGATACGGTTTCAATATGGTTGCCGCCTGTCAAAAGGGTTGCTTTGATCTGTGTCATTTACATTCCTCCCATCGTCATGCCGTTTGTATGCGGCATTTCGCTGAACTCATCCGAATTGCGGACAAAGTAGCTGTCGCCGCTGTTCCAGAAGTGGACATTCATAATGCCGTCCGGAATCCTGATATCCTGCTGTTCGGCTCCTTCGCCAAGACCGTCCGAATTCTGCCCGGTGATGAATTCCTTGAGTTCCGCTTCTTCATCTTCAGTCAGCGGCTCGGTCAACTTTGCGCGGACTCTGCCAAAGAGGACTCCGTCAAAGCTCTCAAAATCCCATTTCAGCGACTTGATCTTTGCGACCGCCGAATTGCTCCCGTCAAAGTATTCCGCCATGTCGGTGTCGTCACTTGCGGTGTAGGCATCAAACATGGCTTTGATCTCATCAGCATAGTCGTCCGCAAATCTGCCGTCAAGCTCGCAGTCGGAATCGTAGTCAAGATCACCGTATTCGTTGTATTCATAGACTGTGACCGTCAGAGGAAAATAGTAATTCTCGGTCACATACTTCGGCTGAAAGTCCATGACCTTGCGGCAGAGAGAGGAGAGACTGTCCGGGGGATTCTGCGACAACTCCGCATTCAGTTTTTCCTTCTGCGTTTGAGGAAGCTCCCGATAGAGATCGAGCGCTGTGTTGACACTGCCGAGGCTATCCTTGGGAGTAACCAGTGCCGTGAGTTCATTTTCAAAGTCACTCTCGCCGAAGAGCTTCACTTTGATATAATCTTCTTCCTCGTCCGAGCAGGGGATGATGTGTGCCGGGGTTCTGACGCCGATCCGACTCAAAGAGCCTGCAAGTTCCATTCGGGAGGTCGGCAGGTCAAGGATGGCGGTCTGATCGTTTCTTGTGATGATCGCTTTCATATTCAGTTTTTCCTTTCGTATAGAATTCATAGATTTCTTTATCGTTTTCATTGAGGACGGGGGAGCGCGTGCGAATCTTATCTTCCAGACAGCAACACCTGAGGGCACGGCATTTCCCGTGCCGGCAGTACAGACAGAAGCGGCAGTCGCAATCTTCTTTTTTATAAATGTAACCGATGATGAGCCTCCTTTCAGGCAGACACAAATATTTAACAAATAAAAATACGAAAAAAGGGCAGAAGGTGCGCAAAATCAGCGCACTTTCTGCCCTTAAAATTGGGGACTACAGGGTTCAAATCCTGTCCGAAGCCGTTTTTTTGAAATGATATCTTTTTTTCTGCACTCTGTATCCGCAAACCTCATGGTTGCGAAAAAGCGAGGAAACGCGAGAAAAACCCCCGAAATCGTGAGATTTCGGGGGTTTGAAGCCATTATATCTTTTTTGGCTTCACAATATGGCTGGGGAATAGGGATTCGAACCCCAACAAACAGAGTCAGAGTCTGTCGTGCTACCGTTA
>ERZ772819.218-NODE-218-length-48796-cov-11.637759_pt1 | contig 48796 bp, 56 predicted proteins | sample MGYA00580860_ERZ772819 | MGnify/ENA primary metagenome ERZ772819 (study PRJEB29015, sample SAMEA2737683) | human gut metagenome | biome: human gut; feature: human-associated habitat; material: faeces | place: China | collected 2012 ...
TTGTATTGATGATACTATTAATGGTAATTGTAAAATTTCTTTCCAAAACACTGCCAATAATATAGCTAAAGTTATAATAATGCTTATTATATTTATTATTATATTTTTCTTTTTAATCTCCAAATGCTCTTCCTCCTATTACTTTTCCTGTTTTTACATCAATATATACTGATACCCCATTTAGCATGTCATCTTCTCTTGTATACACATAACATTTTATCTTTTTAGTATTGTAAACTTTGTCTGTTTCATTTGCCTTTCTTGTAAAAAAATTATTTGCATATACTTCTTGTGTTTCTATTGTTTGGCTATCTTTGCTATATTGTCCAACTATATTTTCAGCTTGTTTAAATGCTTTATTTGCTATTTCGTCTGCCTCATTTTGAGTTATGTTTTTATTTTCACTACTTGTATTTAAATATGTATTAAAATCTTTTACAAATATTTCTTCATCAATATTTGCTACTGTTTGATTATATTGGTTATTATCATCTTGAATTTGTGCTTTACTTTCTATGCTTGTATTATCTACATTATATATGCAGTTTGTGTTTACTATTTTACTTACAATTAATAAATGTGCTGTATATTCATAATTATTCTTTTTATTATCATAATAATATCTTAAATTTCCTATATTTATTTTTACCGTAATATCTTTTGGAATTGCTAATGTTAATACTATAACATTGTTGTTAAATACATCGTTTGGTATTTCTTCATCAAATTCTAGGTTGCACATTGCTGTATATAGTTCTAATGATTCGTTGTCTTTTATAACTGTTTGATATATTTGATTATTTATATTTTTAAATTGCTGTAAATATTTATATTCTACTGAGACCAATGTGTTTTTTGATATATATTCTTTATTGTCCATTGTGTAATATTTTGTGTTGTTTATTTTACCATCTATTTCCTTTTTTATTGAATTTGCGTCTATATTACTTTTTATTAATTCAGCTCCTGAGTCCATCATTTTAGCAAATTTTCCTTTATTATTTAATATTAATATGTAATTTTTACTTACTGTATTATAATCAAATTCTATAAAACTTTCTTGATTATGCATATCATCTAATTCTTCTTGTGATATTATTGTTTCTTTTTTGCTTGTGTCTATTTTTTTTGACATTTGTTCTATTATTATTTTATATATTTCGTTTTCTGGTTTTATTTCATAGTACTTTTCCTGATTCTTGTATATTATTCTATCTGGATTTATTATATTTTTTGAAAATTCTTCTTTGTTTTTTTCTTCTTGTTCTTTTTGGTTATTTGTTATATATATTGATACTAGTGCCGTTAGTGCTACTAATATTATTATTGCTATGCTCAATATTATTTTTTTCTTCATTTTCTATTCCTCTTTTCTTTGTTTTTTCTTTGTTATTATATCATAGCATTTGATTATTTGAAATATTTTTTTATCTTTGTATTAACTTTTTATGGCATATTATAATATCAATTGTCGTTAAGATAAGCCTGTTTTATTTATGCATATGTGGCAAAATTTGTAGACGCGCAGGACTTAAAATCCTGCGTCCCAATAAGACGTGCCAGTTCAATTCCTTTCCCATTTACTATTAATTTTTTAATAGCCTGAAATAGCTATTTACATAGAATAAAATTCAATTATACACGATTTATTAAAACCCAAAATTAAAAGCTTGTATTTTAAATAAAAAACGATTAAAAAATTAAATTCTTAATCTTTTTTATGTTATAAAATGCAAAAAGGAAATGATTTAATCATTTCCCTTGCATACCATTTTGAAACTATTTTTTCATTTTTTCATAAATATTTTTTAATATTAATATTATGAATAAAGGTGCTAATATAAATATAAATCCCATTGCAATGCTTTCAATTATTGCTAAGCCAATTTCCCTATCTCGTGTCATTTCAAGTTCACCTTTTTGTAACTTTGCAATAACTTTGCCGCGATGTGTACCACTATTTAATCTAACTTTTATAGTTTTTTCAGTCGTACTAACAGAAAAGCCTTCTGGTAATTCAACTATAATATTTTCCTTTTGATCATAAACGTAACGTGCTATCTGCTCACACACTTCAAACTGGTTAGTACTTAACGGCTTATTTAAAAGTTTCCAACTAACAAGAAAACCAGCAATAAACAACACGATTACCAAAACTACTAATATAGTAGCCTCAGTAGTATTCATATGTTGCTCGATTACTTGCTTTACTTTGCCAATAAATGTTCTCCGTTCTTTCATGGTATGGTCCTCCTTTTAATAAAAAAATTAATAATGTCTGGTGTCCTCTTGATAGAGGATAAATTCTACTTACCTTATATAAGGTAACTATTAATGATTATATACCATTTTACATAAAATAGCAAGTATTTGCAAACTTTTAATACGGTATTTAATATCTTGATAAGTGAAAAAGTAAATACAATTAATAATATAAAAATTTTTTTATTTTTTTTCATTTTTGTATTGACTTTTTTTCTATGACATATTATAATATCAATTGTCGTTAAGATAAGCCAGTTTAATTTATGCAGATGTGGCGGAACTGGTAGACGCACAGGACTTAAAATCCTGCGGTTGAATAAACCGTGCCGGTTCGATTCCGGCCATCTGCACCATTAAAACCTCAAGTAATTCGTAGGATATGCTTGAGGTTTTAATTATAAAAAATTTTGTAGTTCTACAAATTTCACAACATTTTATTTTTATAAAATCTTTATTTAGTAGCTTAAATAAGGATTTTTTATTTTCTAATATTTATAACAATTTTTATTTCGATTCTACATCTATATGAGTCTATATGTTTGCTGTAGTATTATAACTAGAATGACCTAACTATATTGTAATATCTTTCATCTTCTCACCTTATTTGCTTTATTATAGATATTATTGTACTATTTATTATATATATCGATAGAATCAAGGTTTGATTTTTATGTAAAATTGTAGTATAATTTAATTATAATTATTCGTGGGTACAGCGAAATATAATAAATGTACCATTTTAGTATAGAATGCTGATATTTCAGTATTCTGCTAAGAGGATAAGGAGAATATATGAAACGGTATTTGGCATTAATATTAGTGGTTGTGCTTGCATTTAGTCTAACTGGATGCATGGATGTGGAAACTGTTCCCGAAGAGAAGAACTTAGAGGTTCTTAATGCTCTTAAGGGAAGCACTTTGGAGAAAACACATGAAATTGAAGGGCTTGAATTCATAACTACCTACAATACAGGCGATTATGATTTAAGTAGATGGAGAATAACAGACTCCAAAGTAATCAATATGACGGCTGAAGTTACAAATGTTCCAGAAGGTGCAACAGTATTGATTGAGCATGTTCACATAGACATGTCTCTAAAATCTACAGATCCACAACTTGACGGCCTTTCACAAGATAACATGGATGATTCCTACCATGGGACATCGCAGGATGGTTTTTTTATAAGCGACAAATACCAGTATCAGAATAAATTTGCTGTAGAAGGTTTCAGCAAAGATTTAATTGATGGATGGACGTTTGTATGCGGTTCTTATGGTTCTGGCTCTATAACTGAGGAAAGACTTACTGAAAAAAACTTAGTTAAGTATGGTAATGTATATGCTAATAAGATGCAAGTAGTTTATGATGTACTTATTAAATATGCTGATGAAGACTTTTACCATGTTGTATCAGTTTTGGATGAATTTCTGATACCTGTAGAATATGAAGACGAGTAAATACCATGATTTCGATGTTTCATTGCCCAGTCAACAGCTAGTTGGCTGGGCATTATCCATAAAATTTAATATTTATTTTCGTATTCTATCAAAATGTTCAAAAAATCTGCCCCAATGGTGTATTTATGTAGTGAAATTTGTGATGAAAATTTGACGAAATTAACATAATGTGATATAATTATATGTGATGAACAGTTTTTACTCCGTTTCATCAGTAGAAAACAATCAACAAAGAACGCGTTGTTATTACGCAAGGAGGAAAAAATTATGGCAAAATACGAAAACGAAGGTTACTGTCCGTGTCAGAATGTTGACCTTTCTGGCGATAATCGCCTGGCAGGTCTGTGGAGCTTGATTTGCTCCAGCGTAGTGTACGAAAAGGAAGATGCAGTAAATTGTGCTCCTGATACCGCTACTTGTGACAAGATTTTCAGCACCGATTCCATCGCTTACGATGTGCTTTCCGCCATCGTTAAGAAGAATGTGAATGCTGATAAGATTCTGGTACATCAGCTTCACAACAGCTCTTGCACTAGACAGTGCACCTCTGACATCCAGAAGACCTTGGCTGAAGTAACCAATCCGCAGCTGATTGCTCATACAGGAAGCAATTTCATCGTTATCATCGCTGATGCTTCTTATGGCATTGATGTGTGGGTCTGGGACCTCGCAAGCTGCTGGTAAGCCGTAACTAAAAAAACGAATTGTTTTCTGCACTCGAAATGAGTGCAGTTTTTTTGTTGAAATTTTTATAAACTTATTTTTTTTATAAAAAATATATTTTCTTGGTCTCTTATATATTTTCTAATTGTTGCTTCATTTAATCCTACTGTACTGACATAATAGCCCGTTGCCCAAAAGTTACAGTTTCCATATTTGTATCTTAGATTTGGATGGTCTTTGAATATCATCATTGAACTTTTTCCTTTCAAATAAAACCAACGCGAGGAACAAAAATGCATTTTTGTTCCTCGCGCGTTTTAGACAAATTATTCTTCCATTTTTAAGAAATAAATGTATTCAGGATCAACCGGCACAATGGTAAAGGAAATGTCAGATGCTGAAATAAAGATAATAGGTTTCCAGTCTGTTGCCATTGCACAGATATCAATCACAACTCTTGTTTCAGGATAATCATCAGTTGCTTTCCACGTCACCTCTAAAGTTCCTTGCTTTCTGCCTTCCTTACAAGAAACTCCATCGCTACGCTGCAGTTTTTAAACTGTTTTTTGAAATGTATTTATAACTTTTCGTAAAAATCTGTTTTCTTTTTTAAGCTGATAAATTTCATCTTAATATCTGTTTTCAACTTTTCGTATTTCTTCTTTAAGTTTAATAGAATAGTCTTTTTCTTTATTTTCGCACTTTTCTTTCAATATGTGTACTTTTGCAGAAAAATATTATTGCTCTCCTAATTTTTTTATTTCATACCAAAGTATTTTAGTTTTATCTTCTAGCACATCTAAATAACACTATGCTAGTTAAATTTTTCTAACAAAACATGAAAAAGCTGTGCTAGTTTTGCATAATTTTTTAGTAGAGTTCAGTACAAACATATCTCTTTTTTTATATTTACATATGTTTCTTTTATAAATTTCAAATAAAATATAGACTTTTTTCTTAGTTTGTGTTAATATATTATTTGCAAATGCCGGTGTGCTGGAATTGGTAGACGGGGCAGACTCAAAATCTGTTGTCAGCAATGGCGTGTGGGTTCGAGTCCCACCACCGGCACCACTTTAAAATTTTTTTGTTATATAACTATTTATGTTAGATGCTGTTAAATAGAGATGAAGACTCGCACTCTTCATTTCTATTTTTTTGCAAATTATTTATATTTAATGCAGAAGCTATTTCATCTGCCGAGCTTTGCTTTGAATTGCAATCTAAATGTGCATATATATTTGCAGTAGTAGAAAAATTAAAATGTCCCATCCATTCTTGAATTAATTTCATTTGAACACCACTAGATAGTAATAAACTTGCACAAGAATGCCTTAAATCATGAAATCGTATATGTTTTAAATTATTCTTTTCAAGCAATAATTTAAAATGTTGTGATATGTAATCTGGTCGTATTAATATTCCTTGAGGATTAACACAAATATAATCTAAATAATCTTTATTATATGAACTACCAAATTTCATTTTAAATGTTTCTTGTTTTGCTTTTTGTTCTTGTAATTTAATAGCTATTGCATCTATCAAAGGTAATGTTCTATAACTTGATTTATTTTTAGTTCTGTCTTTTGCTACAAGTTGTCTTTTTCCATTGATTTTAGCTATGACTACAGTATGTCTAATTGTAAGAGTTTTATTTTTAAAATCAATATCATCCCATTTTAATCCAAGAACTTCACTTCTTCTTAGTCCATAATGTACTGTAAGTAATATAATTAATTCTAATTCATCACCTTTAGAAGCTTCTATTAAATTAAGTAATTGATCTGTTGTATAAAATTCCCCAATAAACTGTTCTTTTTTAGGTTTTTGTACTTTATCAGCAGGATTATTTGGTATAATATCCATTTTAACAGCATAATCTAAGCATTTTCTAATTATAGCATGATGATGAATTACAGTATTTGCTGATAATCCTTCTGATTATAAATTTTCTTCATTGACAATGCAAGACTAAGCTACTTCTTCGTAGTTAGTCAAAAATTTACTAACAACTTTTAGGCATAGTAATACTAAGGATAAGTAATAATCCTAAAGTAATATTAAAGATTAATAACAGTATAATATCTAACAATAAGAAAAACATTTGCAATTTATGTTAATTTGTAGTATAATAAAAGTGTAGTAGACTTTTTTTAAGTCAGTAAGCCATATTCACAATAAATAAGATTTAAGGAGGAAACTACTATGGCAAACACAACTATCGTTTACTTTGACGGAATCTGGGACTATGACAAGACTACTCGCATTCTTCTTCGGGCAGTAGCTCCGAAGAGAGATACCTTTTGGGTAAGTTCTTTTGAGAACGGCATTGCAACAATCGATCCTATGTGTGGTAGCATGATCACAGATGTGGCAGAAGTTGTTGCAGGTTGCTTCGCTGAAGGCTCCAACTTTGCAAGCGAGCTTTTGAAGGCTTTTGACTGCGATGAAAACACTGCTTTCACTGGCATTAAGTTCGAATTTAACGAAGTAACTGTTATGGTTACAAAGGAAAATGCCGACAAAGACAAGATTTATGCTGAATGGAAGGCAGGTATGAAGGCGAATGCTGAAAAGTACCGCCTCGAGAGGGAAGCTTATATGAAGACTCCCGAATATCGTGCAGAAAGAGCAAAAGCACTGAAAATCGCAAATCGCAGAGAAACTGTCGAAAAAGATGTTCTCGCTGTTGATGAATCTACTGAACTTCAGTTCAAGGATGAAGAGGCAGCGAAAATTTGGGAACATTTGGTTGAAATCAACTCCAAAGATTCCTACAGCAATTGTGTGGTTACTTATGCTCGCCGTTGGGCTAAGTATATGCAACATCTTATGGAAAAGCACAACAAGACTGTTGCTGAAATCGCAGGCGAGGCTTCTCATGCAAGTGACATTGAGGGAATCACCGGCTTTATGTACGGTTGTGCAGTAGACATACTTGCACAGTGCTGGAAACACGGCGAAGAACTCCGTAAATGGCACAACAAAAAATGGGGACAGGAAGACACCGATGGTGTTGTTAATCCTGCAGTGCTGACTGTCAACGTAGGTTAAATTTAGCTTACACCAAAAAGAAATCTCTTACGAGATTTCTTTTTGGTTATTATAAATATTTTTCTTCTAATTCTTTTCTTATATCTTCATCTTTCAAATGGATCAAGATGTGTATTTGTTTCAGTCTGAAAATCTTATTTCCGTTTTTATCTTTAGTATGTACTACCTGACCAATTAAATATAAATTATTTGTCCTGGGTATATAAGTCCGGGATTTTTTATATTATTTAAATTAACTAAATAATCAATGCTTACTCCATACCATCTAGCAATTCTCCATAAAGAATCCCCTCTTCTAACTACATATTTTTTATACTCATTATATTCTTTTTTACTATAAATAGGCATTGAAATAGACGTTATCCTTAAATGTTCTCCTGGATAAATTAAATTTGGATTTTGTATATTATTTAAATCTACTATTTGGTTAACAGTAACTCCATACATAACTGCAATTTTACTTAAAGTATCACCTCTTTTTACTGTATAAATTATACTGCCAGTTCCCATTGTTTCGTTTCCTTCAACTTTAGTATTTGTTACAATTCTTAAAATTTGCCCTGGATATATTAAATTAGGATTTTCTATATTATTTACACTTGTAATTTCTCCTACACTTGTTCCATATTTTCTGGCAATAGCCCATAATGTATCTCCTCTTTCAACTCTATAAGCTATACTTTTTGTATTAATGTTATCTAAATTATTTTCTGTGTTTGGTATTTTACTTGTGTCACTTAAAAAAATATCTCTTGTAAATTTATCTCTATCCACATAGCCATTTATTCCGTTTATATAGCCCCTATCTTCATATTGAACACCAATCCAATAATTCCAATTAGAATTTACATTATATAATCCATTATAATTTCCATAATATGCAAGCCATAATTGATAATTATTTGCAAGTTCAGTTCCAAAAGTATTTTTAGCATTAGATAAATCACTGTATATTATTACCTCTTTTTGTGTTAACATTTTTACATTTTCTAAAAATACTTTTGAGATATTATTTATTTCTTCTACTCCAGAACCATTAAATTGTTCATAATCCATTGCAAGTTTACAGTCTGGTTCTTTTCCTGATATAACTGATGCAAAAAAATTAGCTTCTTGTTTGGCTTCTTCTGTGTTTGTAGCTTCTAAGAAATGATAAAAGCCTACTTTTAGTCCATTTGCCTTTGCATTTTCATAATTTATATCAAAATAGGGATCTTTTATTGATGTCCCTTGACTTGCTTTTATATATACAATTTGTATTCCGCTATTTTTTACTTCACTATAATTTATGTACCCTTGCCAATCACTAACATCTATTCCATCATATATTTCGTTTGAAGCTGGCGTTAATGCATATGTATGATATTTTCCTAAAAATATTGTAACAAATAAAATTGAAAAAATCACAATCATTTTTTGTATTTTTTTATACATAAAAAAACCTCCTTTGCATATTTTAAATATATTATGCAAAAAAGGTTTGTTTTGATATTTACTTTTCTTTAGCAGTTTTTACATTATACTCTATCAATTTTATATGTTTTATATCAACTTTTGAAAATTCATCTTTTTCATTTTCGAAATATGCAATATTAAATGAATTTGTATTTACCTCTTCTAATTCTAATTTATTTAAGTCAATTAATATTTTTGTTGATAAATCCATACCAATTGGCAATGTTTTGTTTTGATTATCATAAAAAATAATATTGGTAAATGGTATTGCATTTATTATACCATTTATATTTATTTTATATAAATTAATACTATTTACAGTATCTTTTAGTTTTTCTTCTATTTCTATTTCTGGATTAATATTAAAAATGTTTATATTTTCTTTATTTATATCTCCATCTGCTATTGCTTTATATATTGCCATATCTTCTTCTACTTTGCTTTTTTCTAATGAATTTTTTATATTATCTATAATTTGCTCTAATATCAATTTAAATCCAATTTGTTTTGTATTTTTGTTGATATCTAAAATTTTGAATTTGTCTTTTGGAAGTTCTCTATGCTTTTTATCTTTTATTTTCTTTATTTTTGTACTGTCATCAGCTATACCACCAAATATATCAAATTCTTCATTGTCTAATAAGGACTTTTGCTCTATTGCCTCTTTTTTTAGCATTTTTAAATAGTTTTCTAATTCTTTTGGTTCTAGTGTGTTTGTTTTTATTTGATTTAATAAATCTATTACATTTGTATTTGTAATAAATAGTGCATCAGATTCATCTTGAGTTAATTCTTTTCTAAGTAATCTGTCATATTTTTTTCCAAAATATTCTATATCCTCATCATAATCAAATACCTTTGTTATTTTCTTTACTACATTTATTTCTTCTGCTTCTCCTTCTGGAAGCTGAGACACTTCATCTTTATTACTGTATTTCCAAAATTCAAATATACTTTTTTTATGGCTGTCTATATCTTTTATGTATATACTTGCATTTTCTATTTTCTTTTCTAGATTTTTATTTTTTAGTTTTAATGCATTTATATCCATTATTATATTTTTTAAGTTGTTTTCTTTCAATTCATATTCTTTATAATTTTGCATTAACTCTTCTATGGTATAATGGTCTTTTATTTTATCTTGTATGTTGTCATTTTCTATTTCTTTAATTTTGCCTTCTTGATTTTTTATTTCTTCTTTTACTTCATTTTCTACTTTTTTATTTTTCTTAGCTTTACTGTATTTAAAATAGTATTTTACTCTTCCAAAAAATGTTTTTCTACATTCTAAAAATGTTGATATTTGTTTTTCTTTTTCAACATATTCCATTTCTAATAAGACAGATTGTGTTTTTAAGTCTTCTAATTTTTGTGAATTTGTTTTAATTTGCTCATTTTTTTGTTTTTTCTTTTCATTACATAAAATATACTCTTCTTTAAGCCATTTTGGTATATCTTTATATTCTATTTTTCTATTTTCTGTATAAAATTCTATTCCGCCTTCTTTTGATATATTTGTTTGAAAGTTATAGTAATTTGGCAAATCAGTTTGTAATATAAACATTGCTTTTATTAATTTATAAAAATTGCACGCTTCTTCTTTACTTTCTAATTTAATATTATATTTACTTTTTATTTTTTCATATACTCTAGTTTCACCAACGATTTCTATACTTAAGTTATCTTTTTTATCAAACACTTCATATACTAATGGCCAATCTTTTGTAAATAGCCACATGTAGTTTTCTATGTCCTGAAATTCAGATTTTTTTAAATATGTTGTTGTATATTCTACTCCATTTATTGGTACAAATATTTTAGCTGTTCTTCCTTTTTCTAATTTCTTTTTTAATATATAGAAAAATGCTGCATACTGTGCATCTTCTGTTGGAACTAACATAAAATATTTATCTGTATTTTTCGAATAATATATTTGCCATAAATAGTTTGATGCAAATTTAACTTTAAATGGAATTTGTTTATTTAATTTTTTTTGCTCTTCTTCTATTTGTTCTATGTCTTCTATTTTTACATTTTTTAGCATTTCTAAAAATTTTGCATGTTTTGCATAATTTTCTTCTGTTTTATTATCTAAATAGTCAAAAATGGGACTTGCTTTTTTATATTTTTCTTCTAACTCATCTAATCTATTTGTAGGTGTAATTAAAATTTGTATATCTTTTACATCCACATACCTATACTGCCTATATTTATTTTCTTCATAAAATTTTGGAATTCTGTATTCTAGTTCTTCAAAGTTAGTTATAGCTTTGGGTAATTTGTCCAAATCTAAACCTAAATACTCTAATTTATTTAATATTTCATCATTTTTGTTTTCTACTTTTTTTGGCAAATTACTCTCTCCTCTCATTTTTTACTTACTTTATAATGTCATAAAAACTTTTAAATTCATACCCTTGTTCTTTTAAATATGATATTATTTCTGGCAATGTATCTGCTGTAACTTTTTTTGCTTGTGCATCATGCATTAATATTACTAAGCTACTTTTATCTTGAGACGTACTTTTTATTCTTTCCATTAAATATTCTGGTGTTGGATTTTGCTTTTCTGCATCACCAGATAATGAATTCCAATCTACACTTAATATGTCATTATCACTTAGTAATTGTTTAGCTCCTTGTTTTAAGTCATTGTATTTTCCACCATTTGACCCTCCTGGGAACCTAAATAAGTGTGAATTGTACTCTGGCTCCCCTATTGCATTTCTAACAGCATTGTTGCATTTATTAAATTCTTCTAAAACTGCTTCTTGTGAAGAATATATTGTTGAATATTCATGTGAATAGCCATGGTTTGCAATATAGTGCCCTTGTTCGTACACTTTTTTTACCGTTTCTGGCATTGCTTCAACTCGTGTTCCCAACATAAAAAATGTTGCTTTTATGTTTTGATTATTTAATATATCTAATATTGTAGAAGTATTAGTTGATGGGCCATCATCAAATGTTAAAAATGCTCTTTTTGTTTCTGAATGATAGATATTTTTCATATTTTCTCTACCTTCATCAGTTAATTTGGGTAATTTTTCTTCTTTTTTCTTCTGTTCTTCTTGCTGTTTTTGTTTTTCTTCTTCTAATTTTGCTTTTTCTTCATCAAGTCTTGTGGTTTTGTTTGACACTGCATTTAAATTTTCTGTAATCTCCTTTTGTGACTTGCTTATATCTATAGTTTGTTTTACATTCATAGTAATTAGTATTAAACCTATAAATAAAATTAAAATTACAACTATTATAAATATTTTTATTTTATTTTTGCTATCATGCTCATTATTGGTTTCTTCTATATAGTTGCTAAATTCGTAATATTGCTTATTGCCCTTTCCCATATTACATCCTTCTTTTATTTTTTCTTTTATTAGTTCATTAATGATTTTATATATTCTACCTCTTCATTTGCATTTAACCTCATAAATATTGGTTCCCCTTTTTCTATTACATGAGTATTTTCTAAGATTTCCATATTTTCTAAATCATTCCATGAAATATTTTTACTATCTACTCCAATTTGTCTTAATATGTTATTTGATGTTTCTTGCATAAATGGTCTTATTAGTATTGCGATTTTTCTTAAATTTTCTATTAAATGATACATACATGACTCTAATTTTTCCTTTTGCTCTTCTTTTGCAAGTGCCCATGGCATTGTTTCATCTATATATTTGTTTGTTCTTGATACAATATTCCATATTTCTTGTATACTTGATGCTATTTCATAATTGTTCCATAATTCTTCAAATTTTTCTATTTGTTTTGAAGTATATTCTTCAAATTCTTTATCTACCTCATTTGGTGTTCCATTATATTTTGGAACTTGTCCTTCAAAATATTTATTAACCATTGATACAGTTCTATTTAATAAATTGCTTAAATCATTACATAAGTCAAAATTGTATCTGTCAACAAAATTTTCTGGTGTAAATAGCCCATCTTGTGATACTGGCATTTCTCTTAACAAGAAATATTTTGTAGCATCTAAACCATACTTTTCTATTAAGCTTTCTGGGTATATTACATTTCCTTTTGATTTTGACATTTTTCCATCTTTCATCATTATCCAGTTATGAACAAGTATTGTTTTTGGTAATGGTAAATCTAGTGCCATTAAAAATATTGGCCAATATATTAAATGGAACCTTGCTATATCTTTTCCTACAATGTGTAAGTCTGCTGGCCAGTATTTCTTAAATAGTGTGTCATCTTTAGACATATATCCTAGTGCTGTTATATAGTTTGTTAATGCGTCTAACCATACATATACAACATGTTTTGGATCTTTTAATACTTTTATTCCCCAGTCAAATGTAGTTCTGCTTACACATAAGTCTTCAAGTCCTGGTTTTATAAAATTATTTATCATTTCTGTTTTTCTATAATCAGGTTTTATGAAGTCAGGGTGTTCATCATAATATTTTAATAACCTGTCTGCATATTTTTTCATGTTAAAAAAATATGCTTCTTCTTTTTCATATCTTACTTCTCTTCCACAATCTGGGCATTTTCCATCTACTAATTGTGTTTTAGTAAAAAATGTCTCACATGGTACACAATAAAGACCTTCATATTGGCCTTTATATATATCTCCTTTTTCCATAAAATAGTCAAATATTTTTTGTACTACTTTTTCATGTCTTTCTTCAGTTGTTTGAATAAAGTCATCATATTCTATTCCCATTTTTGCCCATAATTCTTTTGCTTTTGCTGCCATTTCATCTACATATTGTTTTGGTGTTTTTCCTAAACTTTGGGCTTTTTCTTGTATTTTTTGTCCATGTTCATCTGTTCCTGTTAGTAAATATGTGTCTTCTCCTTTTAATTTATGGTATCTTTTTATTGCATCAGCAAGTACTGTTGTATATGCTGTTCCTATATGAAATCTTCCACTTGGATAATATATTGGTGTTGTTAAATAAAATTTGTTATTCAATTTTATACATCTCCTTTATTTTTGCTTTTTATATATTATCATAAAACAGATTAAATGTCCATTTAATCTGTTTAAAATTTTAAATCCTATTCATCTTTTATTGTGTTAATTTTTAATAATTTAAATATTTCAACTATTACTATTGGTGCAAATATTAAGCAAACTAATTCTAATATGTTTTGTGTTGGTAATATTGGTATGCTAAATATATTTCTTAATGGTTCTATTAATAATATTACAAACATTAATGCTGCTGATGCAATTATTGCCAATACTAGCTTTTTGTTGTTAAATACTTTTGTTTTAAATATTGATTTTTTGTTATCTCTGACGTTAAATACATGTACAAGTTCTGATAAAGCAAGTGTTACAAATGCCATTGTTTGCCCTACTTCTATTTTGGATTGTTCAAGCGTTAACCCATTTATTGGTTCATTTGTTGTAGCAAGTCCTATTGCATATGCTGCAAGTGTAAGTAATCCTATCATTATACCTTGATATATTATTCTCCATGTCATTGCCTTTGTAAATATGCCTTTACCTGGTTTTGCAGGTTTTCTTGTCATTATGTCAGAATTTGCTGGATCAAATGCTAGTGCAAGTGCAGGAAGTGAGTCTGTTACTAAATTTATCCATAATATGTGTATTGGAAGTAATATTTCTAAATGTGTAATGTCTGTAATTCCAAACCAATTAGCAAATAATGGTGTTAATAATGTTGCTAAAAATAAAACTACTATTTCTCCAATGTTGCTTGATAGTAAGAATTGTATTACTTTTAGTATATTGTCATATATTCTTCTTCCTTCTTCTACAGCAGATACTATTGTTGCAAAATTATCGTCTGTAAGAATAACATCTGCTGCTTCTTTTGCAACGTCTGTTCCTACAACTCCCATTGCACATCCTATGTCTGATGTCTTTAATGCTGGTGAATCATTTACTCCATCCCCTGTCATTGCAACTATTTCACCATTTTTTTGCCATGCCTTTACAATTCTTACTTTATGTTCTGGTGAAACTCTTGCATATACACTATAATGTCTTACGTTTTTTTCTAGTTCTTCATCTGTCATATTTTCTAAATCCTGCCCTGTAATTGCCTCATCATCATTTTCTAATATTCCAAGTTCTCTTGCTATTGCTGTTGCTGTAATTTTATGGTCTCCTGTTATCATTACTGTTTTTATTCCTGCTGTTTTACACTTTTCTACCGCAACTTTTGCTTCTTGTCTTGGTGGATCTATCATCCCTACCATTCCAATAAATGTTAAATTATTTTCTATGTTTTTCATTTCTTCTTTTGATGGAAAATGGTCTATTACCTTATATGCACATCCTAGAACTCTTAAGGCTTCTTTTGCCATCTTTTCGTTTTCCTGTCTTATTTTATTTATATATGCGCCTAAATCATTGTTTACATTATTGTTAATTTCATATGAATTACATCTTTTTAATAATTCATCAATTCCACCTTTTGTGTACACAACATAATCATCATCTACTTTGTTTACAGTTGTCATTAATTTTCTTTCTGAGTCAAAAGGCACTTCTTCTATTCTTGGTGTTCTATCATATATACTTGGATCAAAATCTAGTTTAAAAGCCATATCTACTAATGCAGTTTCTGTTGGATCTCCTGTAAGTTCACCTTCATTAGATATTTTTGTATCATTGCAAAGCATATTGGCATATACTAATTTTTTTAATTCCTCATCTATTTCATTTTCACCAATATTGTCTAAATCACGTATTGCATCATTCCAAAATATTTTCTTTACTGTCATTTTATTTTGTGTAAGTGTTCCTGTTTTGTCAGAACATATAACTGTTGCACTTCCTAATGTTTCTACAGCAGGCAATCTTTTTACTATTGCATTTTTCTTTACCATTTTTTGTACGCCAATTGCAAGTACTATTGTTGAAACTGCTGCTAAACCTTCTGGTATAGCTGCAACTGCTAAACTTACTGCTGTCATAAACATTCCAATTGGTTCTTTTCCTTGAATTAACCCTACTATAAATATAAATACACAAATTGCAAGTGCTGCAATCCCAAGTGTTTTTCCTAATTTGTTTAATTTGGTTTGAAGTGGAGTTTCTTGTTTTTCTACATCATTTATCATTCCCGCTATTTTTCCAACTTCTGTTGTCATTCCTGTTTCTACAACAATTCCTTTTCCTCTTCCATATGTTACCAAACTTGAAGAAAATAGCATATTTACTCTATCTCCAATTCCTACCTCATTGTTTTCAATTTTTTCTATATTCTTCTCTACCGGTACAGACTCTCCTGTTAGAGAACTTTCTTGTGCCTTTAAATTCACAGCTTCTATTACTCTTAAATCTGCCGGAATATAATCTCCTGTATCTAACACAACTATATCTCCTGGCACTAATTCTTTTGCTGGAATAACTGTAATATTTTCATTTCTTATAACCTTTGCAGCATGATCAGTCAACTTTTGAAGAGCCTCCAATGACTTTTCTGCCTTTGCCTCTTGTGATACTCCTATTATTGCATTTACAATTACAACAATCATAATTATTATTGTATCTGTAACACCCTCTCCATTTGCAATTCCAACTGCTCCAGAAACTATTGCGGCAATAATTAATACGATTATTGAAAAATCTTTAAATTGATCTAAAAATCTTTGAAGCAATGTTTTTTTCTTTGCCGCCTTTAATTCATTAAATCCATATTTTTCTTGTCTTTTTGCAACCTCATCACTACTTAATCCTTTTTTCAAATCTGTTCCTAATTTTTGTTCAACTTCATTTACATCTTTTGCAAACCATTTTTCTTTTTCCAACTCAACCCACTCCTTTACTTATTTAGACAATGGGACGGGGTTTTTGTCTTAAGCTTTTAAGGCATTTTTATAAATAAATTAGAATTTTATGTCAAAGACCAAGAAAAGCCTAAGACAAAAACCCCGTCCCATTGTCTATTGTCTATCAAAAAAAGACTTTTAAAAGAAAAACATTTTAATTGTTTATTATGTATTTCCTTTTAAAAGTCTCGCTTGACTGTTTTGTAAGCCTTACTAACCAGATACTTACCTGTATCGCGACTGTTGATTAGTAATAAAAAGCTACTCCCTTTTAATTTTTATAGAATTGGTGACCCGTACGGGAATCGAACCCATGATTAATTTTTAACTCTTTTCACTTTTTTATACTCCTGTTCAAGCACCGTATTTTCAACGTTTCTACGTTAAAATTCTTTATAGTTGTTCTTAGTTATAAAAAACTAAAGTGTTAAAAAAGTGTTAATTATTACAAGACGTATTATATATATATTAATGCTGATTGTCAAGCTTTATTTTTAAATATTTTTCATACTCTTCTCTTGTTATCCATCTTCTTTTGTTGAAATACTTTTCAAAATCTTCATTACTTATAATTAATTCTTTCATTACTTCATTTTCTATTACATTCATTACTCCATATCTCCTTCTTTATTTTTTAGAGCTCTGATGTATAAATATAATGAATTAAGTTGCATTTGGGCAACATTTTATAGAACTGCCATTTTTCTTTATGAAAAATAAAAACGACACTATTAAAGTGTCATTTTACTATTTTGTATAATTCTTCTATGTCTACTTTTAATGCTTTAGCTATCATTATCATTGTTGACAATTTTGGGTCTCTTTCTTGCCTTTCTATTTTACTTAAATGTCCTTTGCTAATGCCAGATAGTTCTGCTAAATTTTCTAATGACATATTCTGTTTTAATCTTATTTCTCTAACCAGAATTTCTATTTTCATAAAACCACCAATTTTAATATGTCCAATTTATTTTCTTTTATGAAACTATATTTTTCTTATTAAATCTTTAAAACTGTATGCATCTTTATGACATGCTATTGTAAACGCACTAAACAAGCAATTATTATGAGCATATTCATCCCATTCTTCCCTTGTAATTTTCTTATTTTTTCTTACATATTTTTTTAATTCTTTTAAGCTTTTTTTATAATAATTGATCATAAAAACACCTCAATGTTAGCATCTACATTTTTAATATTTTTATGCAAAAGTAAAAGAAGCCTTTTAGACTTCTTTTGCTTTCTTTATTACTTTGCTAAATCTTTTCGTTCTTGACATTACTTTCATACTTTCTGCTGATAGTATTAAAAAGTATTTTAATAACTTTCTGTATTCTTTTTCACTTTTTATATTTAATACTTTAATCATTTGTAGAGATTGTGTATATGCTTCTTTCATATTCATCCCCCTTTACTATTATAACATATTATGTTAAATTGTTGTGTCGAAAAAAGTCATATGTGCAAAAATGTACATAAATTTCATTGACTTTTATACTTTGGTTTGATATATTGTATTTATCGTTTATAATCACCAATTTGAGTTGGGTGTACTAATTAGCAGTAATGCTAATTTGCAGGGTTACTGTTAATCCACTGCACCCACTCAGTGCAGAATTTTTTTACAAGGAGGTGATTGAATTGGAAGCAGAAATATTAGCTGTTAAGTATCTTGGTATAGCTTTAATAGTTTTAATTGTCGGAATTGTTTTATGTTTTTTAGCTAGTCTTGGTTATAATACATATATTAAATTTCAAGACAAACATAAAAAAATTGAAGTTCGTGCGGAGAACTCCAATTCCTTAGATAAACGATAAGATTTGAGTAAGACCTCGGTCTTGCTCTTATTTATTTTATTCTTTAAATTAATTTTTATCACAAGTACTTTTTTTAGTCAACATCTTTTGAACATGTAATACACTTTTAATGTATTTGTAATAGAATTGTAACATTTTTACTTTTCCCTGTCAATATTATAACATAAAAAGATTATATTTGCAAATTGACTTTTTGTTGAAAAACTAGTAAAAAAGCGACATTTCAAAATCGTTTTTAAGCCGTTTTTATTTTTTAGTCAAGTACTTATATGCCTTGATTTTAAGCCATTTTTCATATTTTTAAATTTTTTCTAAAAAAGCATTGACAATACGTAACGTATAGTATATAATTAATTTAGATTTTAAGAAAGGAGGATTATTTATATTATGAGTATGACACCTAAGGAATTGGTAAGGCTTTTGAAAAGAAATCGGTTGGTATGAAGTTAAGCAAGAAGGTTCACACTTAAGGTTAAGAAAAGAACGGTTACATAGATGTAATTATTCCAATGCATAATAGAGATTTACCAAAAGGCTTATTAAAAAAACTATTGAAACAGGCGGGACTTGAATAAGTCCTACCTGAATGTGCATACTATAATATAAAGAGGTGTAATTATGAAAAAACAAATATTATTAACTTACCCTGCTATTTTTACTTTGGAAGATAATGAATACTGGGTTGAATTTGTTGACTTAAAAGGTTGTTTTAGTGACGGAAAAACTTTAGCAGAAGCCATGGAAAATGCCAAGGAAGCTATGGGATTATTCTTAGAAGATTTGAATGAATACCCAGAATGTACTACAAATATTAAATCATTAAAATTAGAGGAAAATCAAATTGTATCTTTCGTTTCTGTTGATTTAGAAGAACACAAGAGAAAATACGAAAATAAATCTGTTAAAAAAACTTTATCTATTCCTGCTTGGTTAAATACCATAGCTGAAAAAGAAAATGTTAACTTTTCTCAAATACTACAAAAAGCATTAATAGATACTTTAAATGTTGACAAAACAAGAAAATAATATTATAATAGTATAAATAATATAAATAATCCTATACGGAAATGAAAAGGAAATAGTTATTACCAACAACTATTTCTTTTTTTATATTAAAAAAGCTAGACTAGAAATTAATCTAATCTAGCTCTAAATATCTATCTTATTTTTGTACAATAATCTAAACAAATATAACCACTTGGAGTTAATCCCCAGTTTCCTATTACTTTTGTAACTGTACATTTCACTCCTCTTACATATCCACCTTGATTTCTTGCACTTCTTGTTAATTCCTTTAATGGTTTAATTCTATATTTTGTACTTGGTCCTGTCCTTACATTTAATTTACTACAATTAACCTTATATGTGCCTGTTGTATATTTTTGAATTGTTGCATTTTTTACAGCTGCTGTATATCTGCTTGTATAAACTAGTGAAATCCAACCTTTGTCTGTTTTTCCCCAGCCATTACTTTCTGCTAATATTGTTACTATAGAATTTTTAGTATAACCACCAACTCTATTATAATTCACACTTGCTCCAACTCTTATATTTAAACCACCATTTGCTATAATTTTAACTTGGTAATTTATACTAGACACTGCAGATGAATTATCATTTATTATAACAGGTGTAGTTGTGTTTTCTTTTATCTGTATTCTATCATTTTTAAAGCAGAAGAATTTTTGGTAATTTGCATATTCTCTAAAATTATCTATTGACACATATACTGTATTTCCGCTTACTGTTGCCAATCCCCTTCTACTTGAAACTTCAAATTTTCCATTATACAAATATGGATCATATATTTTTATGTAATTGCCTTCTATTCCTGTTAGAACTATAAAATGTCCACCATATGTAAATAATCCCTGATTACAACTTGCTATTATATAATTGTTATCTTTTAATTTTGAAATCACATCATCTAATTTATAGCATTCACTATAACCTATATCAAATACATCTGCTGTCCATTTAAATGCGCTCCAATATGTACCTTGATTTGCACTTCTATAACCATATTTTACATATAAGTCTGCCATTTTAGCTGGAGTTATTGTTCCTTTTATACTTGACACAACCATTGCTGCACTTGTAGGTCCACAACCACTCGTGCCTATTGTTTGTGCACTATCTCCTACACTAGAATACATTTTACTTTTCCATCTATTATCTATTTGTGAGAAATATGTTAGTCCGGCATAATCTTCTAATTGTATATATGGTGTTTTTTCTGCTCCTTCATATGCAACTTGTCCTTGCTCTTTAAATGCTTCATTTTCTGTTGTTTCTTGTACTTCTAGTATTTGTTCATCTTCTGCAGTTAAACTTAATATTTCTGTTGTACTTTCATTTGTTGCAATGTCTACTATTGTATCTGTCATTTTTTCTACTACATCTTTTTGTAATTCTTTGTCATCGCTAAAAGCAAATACAACAAACAATATAATGCACATTAATATTGATGATACTATTATTTTAAATTTTTTCATTATCTTCCCCTCCTATACAAATTTACTTAATCCTAAGATAAACGCTATTGCTGTTAATATAATTCCAACAAAAAAAGAAACTACTTTGCTTTTTATTTGCTTTTTAGTTTCTTCATATTCTTTTGCTGGTTTTTCTTCAATTATTTTTAGGCGTTCATTCATTTTGTTTTGGTCTTCTCTCATTGCCTTCATTTCTGTTGCTATTTCTCGCACACTTAGCGTTAAATCGTATATGTTTTCAACTTTATTTTCAATACTATCTAATCTTTTAGAATTTGATTTTGAACGTTGCTCATTTTCTACTAATCTTTCAACAACTTTTGTATCTTGCATTTTCTTCCTCCTTCCGAGAATTTTACACTATCTAATTTGCTATAAATGTGCAATTTAAGTTGTACCAAGCAGAAGTATATGTATTATCTGAAACCCATTCTAGCATAATTCCTCCAGCCGGAGTTATTATCCACCTACAATATCTAACCCCAGAGCAAAATCCTTCAAAATATATTTGGGTTGCCGGTCTATACCCTTCTGGAAGTTGTGCTATTGTTGTTCCTGCCTTAGTAATTCCTGACACTCCTCCTACAATTGTAACAATTCCATTTTCTTTCTTATAAATAGCTTTTTTAGCAATCCCATCAACTGTTATTCCTGTGGCCAATGGTAAATCCTTCCACTTTTCAATTTTGTATTGTGTACCTGAAGGTAAAGAATCTAAAATTTCACCATTGCCAAATATTATATCTGAATTAAATCTTTGTGCTGATATTATTTGAACATTAGGAGTACGTGAACCACCTGGCAATTTAAAACAAACAGAAAATATACAATTGCTTTCTACTATTATAATATTATCTGAAATGTCAACTCCTTCTGGGTTTAATTGGTTTATTCTTTTAAATTTAACTTTAAAATTAGTAGAATCTTGTCTATTAATTTGTAAACTATATATATCATCAAAATCATACTGTTGAGTCGATGTAATTTTAAAAATTATCGTAGCCGTCTTAAATACAGTTTTCATATTTACATCAAACAATTTAATATATTTATTTGTATACCCTGAAGAAGTATATAAAATATTTTTTCCATCTGGAAAATCTATTTTGTTTTCAATTTTCTTAATTAAATTTTTAAGTGTTAGCATTATATTCCCCCCTTACTACTAATGTTAAAATATCTCCTGTTTCTAACTGCCAATCTGTTGTTGTCTTTATTTTATTACTTATACTATCTGCATCTCCTATTTCTCTATAATGTCCATCTGTTCCAGCATCATCACTACTTAATGCTAGTCTTTCGGTGTCTAAGTATACATCTAATACTTCTTGTCCAACTTGATAATAACAAGGTAATGTTACTTCTGCTCCTGCATTTATATTAGATGTTATTTTTAGTTGGTAAATGTGTTGTGTTATACTTATTATTTTATTTCTTACTTCTGTATCATCATATGTTGCACCAGGTTCACCCTTTTCCCCTTGTATTCCTTGTTCTCCTTTTTCACCTTGCTCTCCTCTAGGTAATATCAAATTTAAAATTTGATTTGGAGCTTCTCCTGTTATAGTCGCAGATGCTTCATCTCCTTCCTCAACTATACCTATCTGCAAACAATTTGCTGGCCCAGTTTCTCCTTTTTCCCCAACATCGCCTTTAATTAGTGGAATATTCGATACTCCATCTATATGAATAACTTCAATTTCATTGGTAGACAAATCAGTAATCTGATTAACTTCTTGCTCTACATTATCAAGATCATTAATTTCTATAGACATTATTCATCCCTCCTATGAGTTATCTCTTCAGTTAATGTTATAGTTCCAAATCCAAGTGTTTTAACATAATCACCTGATTTCAACTCTATATCGTATTGATAAGTTCCGTATGGCATATCAGATGTATCTTCCGAATTTAATGTAAAATAAAAATACCCATTACTATATTCAATATTATCTGGGTATTTTTTATGTATAATTGATTTTAAACTATTTGCACTAGATTTTACAGTAAAATAAATATTATCTTCTGGAGATGGTTCAATTTCTTTACCTAATCCATTTTTTAGTTGAAACTTTAAAACTTGTGTATCTCCTCTTGTAAATTCTAAATCCATGTTATTCCTCCTTCTATTTTAAAAATCCATAAACATTTATCATAGCTCTTACATAACCAGTTCTTGCAGCTCTATTTTTGTCATAATCATCCCATTCAATGTTTTCAGTTGGAACAGCATCAGAAGTTCTTAATTGGAATAATGTTCCCTGACCTGATGTTAAAAAATTTCCAATATTATTACTTATATATGTATTTAATTTTCCTTCTTCACCTGTACAATTAATTGCATTGGTATTATTGGTTATCAATCTATAATCATAATTTTCAGATGCGATTTCCACATTAAATGGTGTTACATTTCCAGTTAATAACTTTTCGTAAAATAAATTGACATTTCTTGAGTAACCCACTTGTTTATCTTTTTTATAACTATAATTAATTGGGTGTAATTGTAGTACCAAGTATGCACTTGTTACTACAAAATTAGAAGGAATAAATACTCCTATATTTATATATTTATAAGTTGATTGGCTAGGAGTAAATATGCTATAGCCTATTTCTTTCCAATCCATAGAAGAAAATGATAAATTTGATAAAACTCCTCCATTACCTATTATTGTTGTTCCATCATGCAATTCAATACCTTCTTTTCCTATGTTTACAACTTCTTCCCCATTAGCTGATAAAACTTGTAGAGAACCATTTGTATTGTTCTCTCCCCCTAATTTTAAAGTTCCACCTTTAATTCTATTGGCACTTAGCGTACCTGCAGTTATAAAATCAGCATTTATAATTCCATTTAAACTAATAATTGTTTGATACTCTCCATTTATTCCATTATTAGAAATATCTAATGCATTTTTCCCAATTCTTAATACAGTTTTTGCCTCTTCTAAAACATTTGTATCAGCAATATACATGATACCATCTTTCTTAACAACATAACCACTGTTTTGTTCGATAATTTCTTTTACAATTTTCTGTATATTTTCCCACATTGAATCTAATTTATACTTTTTTATTAATTGCTCTATAGTTTGAGGCAACATACCATCTTGCCTACTTGTCTTTGTTGGTTTTATACTAAATTCCATCAATTTCCTCCAAATAAAAACACCTATGTTTTACATAAGCGCTTTTTTATAAATTTTTTTATTAAAACAGTTCTATATTTCCATTGTAAAAAATTACAAGGCATAAAAATATTAATATATAGTTTGTAATAATCACATAATTATCGAAATAGCAAGTAGAATTTGAATCTTCATTTCCTATTATTTTATATAAAATAGCCATGATTAACATTGAAGCAACAGTCCATATTGCAGTAAGTGGTATTGCAAATAATAATCTTCCTATTATATCTTCTAAAAATACTGTCATAAAAAAACCTCCTATAATTAAATTATATCATCTATATATTGGTTATTTTGTCGAAATTTGTCATGATATATTTTATTTTACATATTTTGTTATTGGAATCCTAGAATATGTTTGTATATATCCATCTTTATTTATTTTAAAACCGATATTTTTTAATAAACTTGTCTTATCTTCTATTGATAATTTTTGTTTATTTATAAAATTAACGACATCATTGTCATAATCACTTATTTCTTCTATCCTGCATATTATTTTTTTATAATCATCCGATAATTTTGATTCTGATATATTATTAAGATAATTATAAACTTTTTTACTTTTAGATCCCTTTATGCTTTCGCCATCCTCATCTTTATCACTAACAAAATCCTGAGATTTATATTTTAAATATTCTGTTATAGGAAAATCTATCTTTTCTAAATCTAAATATTTTTTATCTCTTGAATTAATTGCTGTTTTATATATTATTGATTTCGTAGTATCACTATAATCAGCATTAGCCAATATCTCTTCTTTCTCTTTGTCTTTAGATATCCCCTCAGTTTTGGCAATATAACTTAAATAATCGCTTTGCTCTCCACCATGTTTTTTTAAATCTTCTAAGGTATTATATAAAGTTGAAGTTTTAACTTCCTTATTAACACTCTTAGCATAATTAACTTTATTTTTTTCTTTAACATATGTATATATATTTTCTATTGCTTTTTGTTTTTGATTATCTGTTAATTTTTGATATTGTTTTGTTGAAATTAAGTTGTTAATTAAATTATATGAATTTTTTCCATAATCAGTTTTATATTTAGAATATTCTTCACTTGTCATCCTGTATGTTGTTCCATCTATTGTAAATGTTTTGTCTATTGAGCTAGCTGGCAGAATAGACTTTTCACCGTTCTTGCTATATAAATTGTTTATCTCTTTATCCACCTTATCTTTGGTTACTTCTTTAACTGTTGATGGATTTATAAAATTATTTAATGCTCTTATCGGTAAATTTTCTTCTTGCTTTTGTTTATTTCCCCATATATCTGTTTTTATTGGTAATGTCTTCCTTAACCCTGGAATTTTTGATGTTATTTGTAATTTGGTTTGATCAATTGCTTTAGATATCAGTCCTGTTTTAGTTGACGTTGTACTTCTTTCATATTCATCAGAAGTTTTTGCAATTTGTCCAATTAAAGTTGGTACGAACTGATTTACATATGATTTTACAGCATTTGTTCCCATTGCTGAAAGTTTATCTTCATTGTAACTACTTAATGCACTAGTTAGACCACTAATCATTGACATCTCGCTCATTGGTGACATAGATTTTGACATTGCATTGGACCAATTTTCTAGAGATTTTAATATTTGATTTATTTTTTTATTATCGTCACTACTAACATTATTTTTCTCTTCAGTGCCTGATTTCTGAATTGAATATGCCTCAGCTCCCGTAAATAATGGTATTCCAACTGGTGCTAACCAATCTAAAGAGTATGTCTTTCCTGCAATCTCTATTGAATATGCCTGACTACCCGTTGCTTCATCATAATTTTCTTTTTTATCATCGTCTCCACCAGAAGCTTTTAACATTCCTGCATCTGCTAATGCATAACCTAAAACTGCAATACCAGTTCCCGTCAACCCTTTTGAAAGATTATCTATATATTTATTTATATTTATATCACCTTTTCTAAGTTTTGCTGTATCATAAGTTAATGTCTTTAATAACCCCGCCGGATTGTATTCCATTCCAGCTTTTGCAACATTCATCGGTGTTTTTACAAATGGTAAAACTGCATCAGTTACCCCTTTAGTCAATTTATTTTTTCCTGAGAATTGATTTATTGCTGATGCTATTGAATTAGCTTGGTGAAACGTTGCTTCTTTTGCTTGTTCTATTGCATAATTACGAGCTTTGCTTAATTGCTTGTCAGTTATATTATCTACATCTATTTTATTAGATGTAATATAATCTGCTAAAGCTTTTTTGTATGACGACTTTAACCCTAAACCATCTTCAGCTTCTAATAAGTTATCATTTAAATTAAACAACTTTCCTAATGTTTTTTCAAATATATCATGTTTAAATGTTTTTCTTGAGTTCTGCAGCCTTGATTGAGGATTATATTTGTTTTCGTTAAGTTCTAACCTTGATTGAACATCTATATTTTTAAAATCTTCTTTTACAAACTCCTTTGTTTTTTTATTTGCAAATGCAATAGTTTTTGTTCTTTCCATTTCAGGGTTAAACTTATTAACTATACCTTCTATTCCACCAGCTAACTTATCTTTTATTCTTTGAGTTTTCCCCATTGCAACATTTCCAACCATGTTTCTTATGTGAGTTCTTGGATTTGCTAACATTGAAAAATATCTCCAACTATCTATTTTTTCAATAGTAGATTTTGGTACTTGATTTCCTAATTCTTCATAAACACTATCTATATTTTTATACATTGTTTCTTTATCTTTTGAACTAGTTATTTTCTCAATCATTTCTGGAGTTAAATCAAATAAATCAACTTTACCAGTTATGTCTTTTCCCTGTTTATTGATTACTTTAATATTTCCATCGCTATCTTTTGTTATAGTTCCACCTTTTTTCTTTGCTAACTCATTATTCATTTTATCTACTGAACGTTGTATCCATGTTGCTTGTCCTTCTGGTGTTTGATGATTTAACATTGATAAAGCTTGTACTGTTTTACCAGCATTTGTTCCAGCCATAGCTGTTGCCTGTATTGCTTCTTGTAAATTTGTTTTATCTCCAACTTTAGAATAATATTGTATTAGTCTTTCTCCTACTGCTATATCTACAGCTTCTATTTTACCTCCAGTTGTAGCTCTATTCATTAATGATTTTAGTTCTGCTTCAGGGCTAGAATTGTTTATTCTAGCATCTGCTTGAACTAATTGTGATTTATTAGTTTCAGGTACATAAGTATCTGTTCCCATTAGTTCTTTTGCTATAGATTTAGCTTCTTTTGTTGTATTACTACTTTCTATTATGCTTTTATAATGTTTTCTTATTTTTCCTTCTGGTCTTTCTATTTCATTCCAATTAATACTCTCTCCTTGAGTATTAATATTTTCTTTAATTGGAAGATTCAATTCCGTTTTTGTACTTTCTTTAGTTGGCAAATTATATTCTTTTAAATTCTGACCTGTTCCTTGCTTTTGGTAGTTATTTTCTACAAATTGTTGCCAATCTTTAATTGGTAATGCATATTTTTGATTTATATTTGCATATTGTCCTTCATCTCCATTTATCCATGCTACATCATTTATACTAACTTCTTTAGAATAAACTTTACCTTTTCCTGCATAATCTTGTGCCATGTTCTTTGAAGTTGATACAAATCCACCTTGTGATATTGGTTTACTTGAATATACAGTTACCTTTTGGCGTCCTAAATCACGTTGCGCATCTTCTAATGAATAATCCCCATAAACAAAACTTTCATTATCTTGTATTGCTTCTTCAAATGTTTTAATATCTTTTATATTCCTTATTCCCGTATGATAATCATCTTCCATTTTATTATTTTTTTGAATAATCTCTAACTGTTTTTGTTTATTTTCTTGCAAATTAAAAGAACCTGAATTATTTTCAGATTCTACATGTCGTCCATTTCTTCCATCATCCACCAGTCTATTACTTTGTTGTATATTTTCTTGATTAGTTTCTTGATAACCTTCATTACTATCACCTAACCTTTTAAAATATTTAAACATACTGTCCTTAATTTTGTCAATAGTATTTCTATTATTCATATAATGATCATATAATCTATGTTTGGGATTTATCTTTGAACTTTCAGGAGCAACATTAGACATATCCATGTTATTGTACTTTTCATTCACAAATCTTGTCCTTGTATTATCTGCTTCTATTTCTCCCAAACTTTCATAATAATTCTTTTTACTTAATTTTGATGTAGTTCCTAACTCATGTCCTTCTATATCTTGTATTGCATGCTGTATTTCATGAATTAAAGTGCCCTCTACCATTTTATTATTTTTTATAGAATTAGTACTTAATGTTATACTGTTATTGTTCTTATTATAATTTCCACCTATTTTGTCCATATTTTTAATTTGAACTTTTAATTCTTTTAATTGTGGATATAATGTAAATAGTGTATCATGTTCTAATATATCACTTAATTTGTATGTCCTATCACTTTTAATTTTTATATTTTTTAATGACATATCCTTATCAGAAAATTCATATTTCCAATCTCCGTTTTTGTCTTGAAACCAGCCTGTTTTTTGCCTTATTTGTTCATTATCAATATTTTGTTTTGCTAATTTTTGTGCAGTATCGTATGCATTTATTCCCCTATTGTATGAATAATTGTCATTTCTTATATTATCTAATGATTTTCTTCCTGCTATAGAAAATTTTGTTAAATTCTCATTTTTACTAAATTCTTGATTATAAGCTGTTTCAAATTTATTTCTTATATCAGTCCAAAATATTTTTTCATTTTTACCACCAGTAAATTTATTTAATTTATCAATTACCCAATTATATATTTTCTTTGCAACAGATTGATTTTGATTAACAAGTCTATTTACATATTCTTGATTTCCAAGTTCTCTCTGCAAAATGCTCATAGTTGCCTCTTCATCAACTATTTTATTAAAATTTTCATCTGATATTTGTATATTATCATTTTCATATGCCTGTTTATATGTATTCTCTAATGACTTTCTTGCATTCTCCCAGTTTTCTTTTTTGCTAGCATCTTTCAATATCATATTTTGTACTTCATTCAAATCTAAATCATGTCCTAACTCATGTATTGCAAGTTCTTGAACCCTTGTGTTAGTATCTTGTGTTTTAGGATTAAAAACTACTTCTCTATCTGCTACATTTCCCTGTTCATCATATATTGGCTTCCATACAGAAAAAGCATCATCATTGTTTTTAAAAGTATTTTCATCAAAATATGCATTAATACCTCTTCTATCAAACATCTGCTTTATTTCTTTCAAATCTTCATTTTTATAATCTATATTATATTGTTTTGCACTTTCGTCAAAATTTTTCATTTTTGCTATTTTAGTATTATTGTTTTCTACAATATCCGATTTTTGAATATTTTGATTTTGAGTTGATATAATTTGTTGCCCCTGAGTTTTAAATTGATTCTGGATTGCATTTTGTTGCATATTTTGATTATTACTTATTACATTTTGTGTTTGATTTGATATGTTGGTATTAATATTGTCTACCACTGTTTCTGTATGATAATTTTTGTATTTATTTGTTTGTTGAATTACACTATCTTGAATCATTTTTTCAACATCTAATTCTTTAGATGCATCTTTTATTGCCAATTTTATTTCTGTATTTGACGGTGTTTTTCCATTATTTATCTTTTCTACAACAGCTGCACATGATTGTATTCCCATATTACCACCACCAACTATAGCGCCAACTAATCCTCCATTAATTCCCGATTGCAACATTCTTTGACCCATATTATTCCAATCAGATTTTTCTTTTCCTCCTATTGCTCCAGCAACAGTTTCTTGTATTGGTTCCATTATTGCTTCTTGTATAGCATTATCAGCAATTCCTATTCCATAATCTTTCAAAACTTGTTTAATTGACGTTTTAGCAAGTTGCTCTGTACCTTTTTTTGCCGCTTCTTTTCCTGTTCCTTTTATAATACTATTAATTGCTGTACCTGCTTTTTTAAAGTTACCAACTGTTACTTCTTCAGTTATACCTTCCATAATTCCCATCATAGTCCCATAGGAAAACGCTTGTTCATCTGTCATACCTCTTTCTTTAGCATCATCTATATAACTTCCCCCTGATGATGCTGTAAAATAAGTTGCTCCTAAAACTGGATTCACACTACTTGCAACCATTCCAGGTATCATATTTCCTATTGACGGTGCAAGTTCTGCTAATTTTTTAGAAACTGAATTTCCTTGATTTTCTATATTTTTTTGTATTTTTTCTTGGTCTTTATTAATTGATGATTGCAATTTTTTATCCATATTAAATCCAAGCTTGTCTTTTACTTCTTCATTAATATTTTTTAATTTTTTCAACTGTTCCTCTGTTAAATAATTAGGCAAATCAGTTAATTTTATTTCATTTCCGTCTTTATAATATCTTGCTCCTCCGTTTATATTCTCTCCAAATTTAGTTAAATATTTAAGAGATTGTTTCGTTCCTGATGTAGCTCCTAGCCATGTATTTTCTACAGTTCTTCCTGTATCATTCCCAAAATTTCCTATGTTGTTTTTTACTATTCCAACGCTTCGTTCTGCATTTTCTTGTATTTGATTCCATATATTATTTCTCTCATTAAAATTATTCGAAGTTATTGAATTACTCATATTTTCTTTAGAATTTATAATTTTAGAATAATTATCATTAAAATTTGCCTTTGCATTAGATATGAAATCTTCTACATTCTGTTGTACTTTTATTGCATCTTGTTCTTTTTCTTTATCGTTTCTTCCAGCTATATCTTCTATAATCTCCCAAATTTTTTTAAGCATATACTATCACCATCTTCCCATTAAACTATTAAGTATTTTCATGCTACCTATACCAATCTCACTACCTACATCAGCTGCATTTTTTAATATTCGTTGTAGCCTTGGATCAGTTTCTTCTGTTATATTACTATCAGATACCTTTAGTCCACCTGTGCTCTTGGTTGACTTTTTACTACTTTTAGAACTACTAGCCGAACTAGATTTTTTTTTTGACAATTCATATTGCTTTTGCCATTGATTATCAGAAACAGCAGCTCTCTCTTTTTGATAATCAAAATTCTTTTGCCATTGACTATCAGAAATAGCATCTCTTTGTTTTTGATAGTCAAAAGATTTTTGTTTCCATTGATTTTCGATTTCATTTTGCCTTGCCTGTTGATCAAAGGTTTTTTGCCATTGATTATCAGAAACTCTATCTCTTTCTTGTTGATATAAATATTGTTCTCTATTTTGTCTTAACTCATAATTTTGTGTTAATAATTGAGCTTTTTGTTTGTATAAATCTAATGCTGCTTGTGCTTGTTGTACACTTCCATTTTGCCTTGCTTGTTGAACTTTAAAATCATAATCACTTTTTAAATCTCTGGCATTGTTTAAAGTTTCTGTTACATTTTTCTGATAAGTGTTATATAACGCTGTTTGGGTTGTTTCTGCATAACCACTATGAGCCAAACCTTGTTGTGCTAATTGTTCTGCATTGGCTCCATATTGGTTTGCTTGTTTTTGCCAATTTGAATACAGTCCTTTTGTTGTTTTTATCGTATCTTGTTCAATTTTATCTTTTTCTCGATTTAATTCATCAACTTGCATTTGAGTTTGTTGATTTATTAACTCATTCTGTTTTCTTTCTTGTTCATTTATTAAATTATTCTGTTGATTAGTTAATCTATCAATATCTTCATATCCAGTAGCCATATATACTCCTTTCTAACTTGTTCTTTTCCACATATAACATGTAATATATGGTTGCAAGTTATTGTGTGCTCCATTTCCTCCTGTATTATTCATATTACTCGCTGTAGATCTATATCCGGTACTATTTTCAAAATGTGTTCCCCAACCATAATCCATTTGTCCTGTATCAACCATTGCAAATTTTCTTGGATTTCCAAAATCATGATTATGAGAAGGCATCTCTGCTGTTGTTAACTTGTGTGTTTTTTCTCCACCAGTCTTTTCAACTGTTTTAAAATCGTTGTCTGATGCGTTTACTCCTACAGGTACTCTTCCTGTTCCCCATGCTACCCATGTTCCTCCAAAAAAAGAACTTGGATTTGTATTTTTTACACTTAAATAAATTGAACCCACTGGATACATTAATTTTCCTACTGTCTTAATATCTGAATTAAATGCTGTATTTAATACTCTATGTTTTATCTTTCCTTCACTTAATACAAGCACCCATGTATCATTTTCATTATTGGTATTTACATCCCATGTAAAACCATTGATTTTTCCTGTCAAGTTTTGTACAGCTAAATTTCCTGTTATAGTTCCACCAGTTTTGTCTAACTTTTTATTAAATAATTTATCTAACTCATCTGTTAACACTTCATTTATATATTCTTTTATTTTTATTGAACTTTCATCAAATTTCTTTTTTAATTCTGCAGTTTCTAATGTAGGACTGTCTGGTAAATTTTCTATAGTATTTAAATTTTCTTCTAATTTCGTTAACGCCATATTTCCCTCCTATTTTTTTATATATCCACCAACAAAAGCTTCTATTGTTGAACTAAATATTCCAAATGGTTTGTCTTTTTCATCACTATAAAATTTAAGCGATAATTCATTTAATTTTTTTTCTTTTATTTTATATAAAACATAAGATTTATCTGTTGTAATAAAACTAAAGTTTCTAAAATCTAAACTTTCAAATGAAAATCCATTGGCCGATTTTCTTGTTGTGTATTTATATTCACTTGATTTGTCTGTTCTTCTGGCAATTTTTATAAGCCCATTAGGTATTGTTTTTATTTTAGCTAAACCACCACGTTTATTTGTGGTTTTTAATTGATTATTATAACCAAAATTGTCCATTGGAGTAGTCCAATATGAAATAATTGTTTTTCCATTATCATTAGTACCTTCTAAAATAAAAATAGAACCATTATCGGTTCCAATATATAATTTATCATTATATTCCTTTAATAATGTAGGATTTATGTCTGTAAAATCCCAATAAAACCATTCATACCCAAAACTATCTAAATTAGCATACTTTTGTCTACTATCAGCTAAATATATCTTACCATTAACAAGAATCAATAAATAGCCTTGATATTCTGTCATCATAGCATCTTTATAATTATTCTCATTTGTCATTTTTACATCTACCATAAAACTTCTGTGTGCTATAGCCTGTTTGCTATCTATTTTCTCTGTTGATATTCCTTCTAATCCATATCTGCTCAAATAAACAATATCATCTTGAAAATTAGTACTATCCACATAACATCCAACACTAACATTTCCTTGCTTAGTTGGATATATCTTTCCGTGTTCTAAATCCAATGTCGGTTCATGATAAAAAACATTTGCATTATTTTGATCTAAATTCTTAAAAATCCATAACACATTATTTCCAACAGTCATTCCTGTTATTGAAGAATCACTTGAACCATCTTCATAGTAACTCAAGTCACTTATATAAGCTGGATTGTTTAACTCAGAATGAAATACCGCATTTGGAAAATCTGGATTACCCGTAAAAAACATTCTATTATCAAATAACAATGCCTTAGTGCATTTATTTATTCTATCTTCATATCCACTTATGGTTTTAGAAAATGTAATAAAAACATTATCTTCGCCACTTAAATTTGGTTTAGATGGTGCTGTATTAAAAGTCACTTTCCCATTTACCCTGTCTACCGTAAAATTTGAATTTTCTGTCTGCTTTTTGTTATCTACAGTTACAGTTACCGTTGTACTATCTATATTTTGTGCATCTAAATAAAATATCTTTGATGTACCATCTCCAACAAAACTATTTATTCTTTTAGGTTGTAACAAATTAACATCTTGTAAGGTTTCTCCACCTCCCATATTACCCGCTGTTCTACTAATTGTAGTACGTGGTATAAATGCTTCATCTTTTACTTTCTTTAATATTGTACCATCATACACAAGATAATTTTTTCCGTCATTTATATATAATTTTGAATCAAGCTTGTTATACTTGCTTCTTTTATTATTCATATCTGCATATAATTGTTTCAATGTTTCTGAGGTCGGTTCACTTGGGAAATTACTCCATTCATATAATACAGTACCTGAATGTATTAAAGCTTTCGTTAAACTAAATATATAAATACCATTAATTCTATTACCTATTTGTGCTATTTTTCTATAACCTGGCCTAGTTTCTATGCAAGTACCTTGAGCATCTCGATAATTCTTCCATACGTTCAAAGCATCAGGACTTCTTGTTATAGAAACCAATGTTGGTTCATTTAAAAAATCTACTCCTGAAAAATCAGCATAAGTTCTTTTTATTCCTGTGGCCATCTGTTTTCCTCCTAAATATCATATTCTGGTTCATTTAATACAACTGTAGGTATATTTTTTCTAGTATCTAACAATTGTAGTTTTCTTTGATATTCTGTTGCAAAGGCTGTATAATCAGCACTTGGATCAGTTTTTAATATATCATCAGCCACTTTATATGGTAATAATGCTTGTGCATCATTATCTAATTCTAAATAAAAATCATCCATTGTTTCTTCATTTATGTCCTGTGGATATTTATAATATTCTAATATCGTTGAACCAGGAATATTGTCATTTAAATATATTTTTTTATTTATTGTATAGTATTCTGCAGTTATTGGCTTATTGTTTTTATCTAATGCATACACATTTTTTATTTGGTATAAATCAGCCGGAAGACTATATGCAGTATATTTGTCTTTTTTGTTTTCATCTGGTATTTCATTATATAATTTTGTGGCTATTATCTTTTTAGTCATTGCTAATTCTTGATATGCCAATTGATATAAAAATGGTAATCTTAATGCTATATCGTCATCTTCTGTTTTTTTTACTAAATCAGGTGCATATTCTTCTATTAATGCCAAAGTTAATTTTTTATTTTCACCATATGTCATTCATTTTCCCTCCAAGTTTGACAGATTCGAACTGTCTATTGTCCTTTTCAACTTGATAAAAAGAGGGGAAATCCCCTCCTTAATTATGGTAATTCTACTGCTTGTATTGTAATATCAGCACTTTCGCCTTTTATTATTACTTCTCCCTTATTTTCTCCTGATACATTTACAAATTTACCAGATTCAATAACTATTCCATATGTTTTTCCTGCTGGTATGGATATTTCTAAATCTTCTACTCCTTGCAAAGAATTGCCTTTTATTATAGTTGCTTTTTTAGCAGCACTTGCATTTCCGTTTGTAATCATAAGTAATATTCTACCATCTGATTGATTTGTGTAATCAACGCTTGCCCCTTCAGTAGCATCTACAGCTACAGCACTTATCACCTCTTTAGCTTCATTTCTTATTAATTCTGTATTAGTTATCTTAGCTATTGCCATATTCTATCACTCCAATCTTATTTTTAATATTTTATTTTTGGTGGCATCTTAATACTGCACACTCTTTTGGTCTTACCATTTTTCCACCATATGTATTTAATCCTTTTACTGCTTCGGCAAAACCTTTTTCTGGTTCATATGGTTTTAATTTGTCAATACCATTGCAATAAGCAAATGCTTTTGATGTTTTAACTATTATATAGTCATCTGTTCCATCATTATATGCATTATTTGTCATTTTTACTTTGGCATTATTGTATAAACCTAAAACTCCTTGTGCTATTAATTCATCGTTATTTGTTTTTAATTCTATTAATTTATTTTGGAACAAACTATAAAACCAAGGTGTTAAGTACATAGTAACCTTGTCTTTTGTACTTACTCCTTGGTTCCATAATTTAACAAATAATTTATCAATAGCTGCTTTAGCTTCTTCAGCTGTTGAAATTTCTGTTGATTCTGTTTTATAACCTGCATTTTTTGCCATTTGTGTTGCACAGAATATATCTTCTTGCTCTGCCATTCCTCTTGTAGTTTCTTCTTGTAATGCTTCCATTACTCCATCCATTGATTGAGCTTTATCTATATCATCAATTCCATAATTAAAATAATCAAATTGATCAATATCTAAATATGTTGAAGCATCTGGTATTTTTTCAGCTGGGTCTATATCTTTATTAGGAATATATTTTTTAATAGTTGGTCTTCCAACATTTAATATTTTTACTCTTTTCCCTTGTCCCGCATCTCCTTCAAATTTAAAATCACAATCTTGTTTAAATACTGTAAATTTTGGTAATTCATGTTGTATGTATTTTGACCATACAACTGGTTTAAAATTTGCATAACTCATTTTATATCTCTCCTTTACTTTTTTATTTGCCCCATTTTTTCATTGAAGCCATAACATTTTTAAATATTGTAGGGTTGTCCAAATCTTTAGAAGTTAGTTTATCAACTTCTTCAGATGTGTAATATTTTTTTACTTTTGATTCTCCTACCGTTGATTTAACACTACCTGTACTAGCAGGTTTTTCTACTTCTTTATGGTTTAATTTTGCATATAAATCATAAATATCAGTAATAGAAGTATCTGAATTAAATTTCTTAGAAAACTCTTTAAATTCTTTGTCTTCTAATATTTTTTCATCAACTCCCTTGTCTTTTAGTTCTTTTAATTTCAACTCACTAGATAAATAACTACCTAATTTCATAAATTCCGCTTCTTCTCTTTTACTTATTTTTTTACTTTGTTTTAAAGAAGCTAATTCATTTGCTCTACTTTGAATTTCATCAAATTCAGCAGAACCAATTAAATCTTGAGCATCTAATTCCCCTAATCTTTCAGAATCTCTATTATTAAATTTTGATTCATATTTAGGAATATCTACTCCTTGTTCTTTATAGAAACTATTGACTTTTTCAAGAATATCTTCATCATCACTAGCACCTAATCCAGCACGAATAGTATTTTCGAGTTGCTTATATCTTTCAATTTCTTTATCTTTTTCTGCTAATTGCCTTTTTGCTTTTCTTTCAACCCTTCCTACTCTTGATTTGACTGCATTGTCAATATCTTCTTGTGTTAACTGCCTTTCTTCTTGAGTTTCTTGTTCTTCTTGAGTTGTTTCAGTTTCAACAACCTCATTATCAATATTTTCTACATCCATATTTTCATCATTTGGCATATGTAACCTCCCATTTAAAGTCCGTCGACTATTAATTTCCTAAAAGCTTTTTTCCCGTCTTCATCAGTTTTGGACAATAAAAAAAGAGCTTATTGCGCTCTAATTAACTTGATTATTTAATTGCTGATTATTAAGCATGTCTGCTTCTTCAGGAGTTATTCCTGCTTGCTGTTGATTTTGTATTTCTTGCTGCGTCATTACTTGTTCTATTGCTCCATTTAATGCATTACCTTGTTTCTCTATATCTGTAATTACCTTATTTTTCTCTTCTCTTGTTTTTAATATTTCTTTTAATTTTGATTTTGGCATTGTAGAATCTTCTGGCAAAGCATTAACATATTCTTCAAATGTTATTTGTCCTGCACTTAATAAATTCTCAAGAGAAACTTCCATAGCATATTTGTCAAATGCAGACTTTGGAGTAATATCAATTTTTAAATCTAGTTCTAATTTATTTAATTCCTCATAATCTAAAATATATTGTGTATCATATGTAGTATCATTAGCATAATCTTTTTCTTCTTTAGTCAGTTTAATTCCGTCTACACTATAAGCCTTTAACATTTCAAACCATATTCTTGCAATATCTTCTATAAATGTTTTATATGCTTCTACCTGAGAATTAATTGGCTGTTGACTTGCTTGCTGAACTGCTAATATAGCTTTCCCACTTGTTTGTGTTGGATCTATATTTCCAGTTACATTATCTCCTGCTCCAGCTAAATTTTGTGTATCATCAATTAACTCTTTTTGTAAATTATATGCATCTGTACTCATCTGAGCGGGTTTTAAGTAATTAACAACCTTATTTACATCATCAGCATTCAATTCATTTAATTCTATTGTTGTTCCCACACTATTTAAAGCTTTTGTATTTTTTATATATTTGGTATTTGCTACCAATTTCGGAAATGCACCCAATTTCACTGCCAAAGCCCTTCTTGTAGCAGTCTTATTTATTTCTATTTGATTTGGTATTAAATATTCAACTTCTCCCTGTCCTCTGCTGCTTCCTTTTACTCTTATCCAATTATAATGTGCTACAGGATAAAGCTTTATTTTTAGATTACTATCATTCATTACATTTGCTAATCTAGTACATTTTTTAGCCCATATTGTTCCATCTTTTTTATATAATTTTAATAATACTAAACACATTGGACTTATTTCATCTACTCTTTTATCTTTTCCTGCTTGCTCGTGGTATTCCTCATCAGGTATAATCTTTTCAAGTTCTTCGTCGCTCATTCCATTTTTCTTTGCTTCCTCTTTTACTTCGTCGACTGTTCTTCTAAAGGAAATAATTATATATGGTTGTGTTTGAATATTATCATCATTTTCATTGCCATAATATATATTCGTCTTGTCCACTTGTTCTGGTACTATATTATCATTATCTTCATAAAAATAAACAATTCCTTCTGAGTCAATACATGCATCATCAACACAATTTCTAACAATTTTGTCAACTTGATTCTTTTCCCAAGTTCTATTTGCAAATCTGTTTAAACTATCGCATAAATCCTGTAATTTTCTTCTTTCCGTATCATTCTCATAGGTATCAGAATTAAAATAAATTTGATATGAATTTGTTTTTACTACTCCCACTTTATATTTAACAATGGATTGTATTATATTTAATGTAATAGGCTGTATTCCACCTAATTTTGCATTTTCCCATTGATTTCCCAAATAGAACTTGAAGTTCTTGTCAGTTTTATTGTACAAATCTTGTCTATAATTATAGTCAACTCCTTTTTGATATTCATTCCATACATCTGTTACTATATTTTCTCTTTTCATAAATTAAATCTCCTCCTGACTTGTTGGAGTTCCATCATAATTATCTAGATTCCTTAATGCTTTGCTTAATTTTTCTCCTTCTTTTTTCTTTTCATTTTCTTCTTTTGCTATTTTTATTGAATGCTTTATTTTTTCAGGCACCGAAGGTATTTCCTCTGTTTTTCCTATCTTAAAGCCAAAATAAAAGCCTGTTATTAAACAGACTATTGGTAATATTGTATATATTAAATTAATCATTTTTCTTACTCCTCTTTTTTGTTTTCTTTTTAATAGTAATTTTCTTTTCTTCTTCTCTTTGCCTTATTTTTTCTCTTAATACATTTTTTTTCATAGTTTCCCTCCTAAAATACTTCTATTTTACTTCCATAATCGCTTTTAATATTATCTTCATCTATTCCAAATTCTTTATCTATAAAAGCTTTTATTTCTTCGTTCTGTGATATTATTTTTTTCATTGTCTGTTGTGGTCTTACATAATAAGCTATAGCCAAAGCCATAACTAAGTCATCATGATAGCCATCTTCCGCTTCCGCTCTGCCATTCCTGTTTACTATAAATGTTAGCATTTCTCTTAATGTATCTTTATCATTAATTTTTTCAACTTCGTCTTTTACAATCTCTTGTAAATTTGCTAATATTAATGGCCTTGTTATTGATGTTGTCTTAAATCCAAATGCCTTTTCATGTTTACTTATGTATGTATCTTCTTTTTTTCTAACATACATATTAGGATAATTTAACTCTATTAATTTTTGTATTGGATATGTACTGAAGTTACATTCAGGTCCAAGCAATGCTTTATTATAAAACATACCTAGACAATATATTTGTTTAACATATTCTATTTCATCATATTGCTGTTTTAATACCGCAACTTGCTCTCCTGTAATATTGTTGATTACATGTGCTGTAAAATAATCTGATCCTTCTCCAGCTGTATCTCCACCAATTACGTATGGAACATTGTTTTCAGGGTATTTATATATCTTTATGCTTCCTTTTTCTTCTTCTTTGAATTTTCTACCTCTTATTCTTATTCCATCATAGAAACAAGAAAAAGAACCCTGTATAATTGGGTTCTTGCCTCTTAATTCATTTATTCTATTTATTATATTCTGTTTATTAAAATAACATTTACCAGTTGATAAAAACGCTTCTTCAGGGCTTATTGGGTATTCTTGTTTAAACTTATCTACATCTCCTCCACAGTTGTTTTTTATACACCATCTTCTCCATTCCAATTGTTCTAAAGAAACATTGTATAACCTTTGTAGTTCTATTTCTTCTTTCGTTAATTGGAAACCAGTGTATTCCATTTTATATTCTTCTAATTCATTCCAACCAACAAACAGCGGATAGAAATCATTTTCTCCAGCTACTGCCTTATCCCATAGTTCTTTAAAATAATCATAACCATTTGCTGTAGACTCAATTATTATCATTGAATCAGGAGTATTAGGAACTGCTTGAAATAATCCTAATAATGTGTTTTCTTTATTCCCTTCCCAGAATGCCAACTCTGATAGATGTAATGCCGTAAATGTATCTGAACGTCCTATTCCCTTTCCTCCTGCTGTCATACATTTTATTTTACTATCTAAGCCTGTTCCATGGTCATTGTTAAAAACTAATTCTTTAGCATTAGACTTTTTCTGTTCTGGCTTAATTGCGTCAGGTAGATTCTCTAGCATTCTTTTGCTCATATTAAATAAGTTTGATGTACTATCTTCTTTATGTGCTACTATACCTGCATTATAATTATGCTTTGTAACAACATTTTTAAATATAATTGACTCTGTTTCTGTACTAAGTCCCATTTGTCTAGATTTTAATATTATAATCCTAATAGGTTTCTTTTTTTCATGTAATTTTTTTATAACATTATAATATTTCATTTGAGGCTCATTTAACTTTAAAGGAATTATGTTATTGTTTTTGTCTCTTATTTTTATGTAATTTTCAATATACTCTTTTGTATTAATACTCATTACCTTCAACTCTCTTTATATAGTTTTCATAAGAAGTATCTACATTTATATTTTCTTGTTTATCTTTCCATCCAAAGTTATTCTTTAAATTAAAGATTATTCCTGTTGTTCCGCTATCTGTTATTAAGTGTTTTTCTAAATAATTTTCTACTCTTAACTTTGCTTTTTTTATTGTGTCGGAAAATTCTTCTTTCTTAGCATATTCACACAACGTATCTCTACAAATATCAAGAGCTATACACAGCCCAGTTATTGTATATGGTTCATTTTTATTATCACACTCTTTAAAGTATTTATCTATTTTCTCTTGTAGTTCTTTTCCCCCTGTTATTTTATTTGGTCTTCCTCTTGGCATTTGTTTTCACATCCTTTCTTGGTCTATATCTAAAACAATAGTCATAATACTTGCACTCATCGCATCTTCTTTGCATACAATTTGCATAGTTAATTTTCTCGCTCATAATACACACACTTTGTACATATTACATCTCCATTTTGAAAAACTCTTATTTCACAATCGTTCTTTGTTTTATTTTTGCATCTTGAGCAGTGTTCTTCTGTGTATTTTTTTATTCTTTCTTGATTAGTCATATGTACATCTCCTTTTATTTTATATTTCGACACATTTTGACATGTTTCACACTTTTATTTTGCTATAATATTTTTACTTTACATAGAAAGGCGGTGATTGTATGATACCTTTAGGTCATAAAAAATTTGATAGCTTCGTTGAACTATGCAACAATATGGATTGGCATCAAGTTGTTTCAAATGACAGAAATGTAGATGAAGCAACTATAAAAGCTAATACAGAAGTTACATTAGCAATTTTACGTGAGTTCTACGATTGGGCTTTCTCTCAACACTAATAAGCCGTGATAGACTCAAGTATATCATCAATAAATTTAGCATTATCAACAGGTTTAACAATACGTTTTTTAGCACCAGTTGTAAAAACAACTGGTGTTTCTTTTTTATTCTCAATTAATTCAATTAGTTCTTGTATTGTACATTCTATTTTCATATCTTTTCCTCTTTTCTTTTATTTATAAAACACTATGTAACGATATAAATGTAGCTCAGCTCTACATATGCTCCTAAGTTTTTCTTTTAAGCAGGCGGAACATAAACCGTAATTTAATACGTTAAACCAGATTTCTGATTGTTTTATATATCGCTACATACTATTTTACAAATATTAATTAGAACTCGCTAGGAAAGTTCAGTAAAAGTTTATATAAAAAAATAACTTGAAAGGAGGTCTGCCATATCAAATAAACATAACAAACTTTATATTATCAGTTACCTAGCATACTGGTAATAACTAATTAATTTTCATAGAATACTTGCTTTCCGTATTCTACTGCTACTTCATGTTCTATTTTACATCCTCTTGCTTTTTCCCAACCTTTCATAAATACAATTCCATCAACTTTTCCTATGTATCTAATTGATTGAGATAACATATAAATTGCAATATCTTCATCTGCTGGCGCATTTTCAAATACTGTATCTATAACTTCGTTTCCTTCTTCTTGTAATCCACTTACCAATTCTGCTCTTTCTTCTCTTATTTGTTTATTTGTTTTACCTCTCATAGGTTGGCTTATCATTAATTTCATAATATTTATTCCTTCTTTCATAACATAATAAAAAGAGCAAATACAAAAAGGGGCTTGTACTTACTCTTTATTCTCTACTTACATTTCTCTTGATTATATATATATCACATTTTTATGTCGTGATTACACCTTTTTTGTCGTGTTGTTCAAATATTTTTAATGCTATTCCATTCATCTTGCACATATGTTTATAATCATAGTCCATCTCACTCGCTGTTGTTACAAGTGTCTTACCTTGTATGTATACTTTTTCTAAAATTAACTTGTATGGTTGTTCTACTTTATCTAATTGATTTAATATTTGCTTTTGATTTTTTTGTTCTCTTACTATTCTTTCCAGCAATTCATTTATATTATCTAATAAAATTGCTATTTTTTCTGCCATGCTATCTTGAACTTCTTTACTTCCCTTTGGCATATCTGATAATACTGATGTTATATTTTCTATACTTGCTTTATATTCTTCTATGTATTCAAGTCTGTCTTTTATCCATTTTTGATTATATTTATAATTTTTTAGTTCTTCTCGTGTCATTAGTATACCTCCTCATTAAATAATTGTACTCTACCTTCTATATTCTTCTTTTAGCCTTTTCTTAATTAGTTTTAATGCTATCTCATAAGCATCATTTTCGTCTTTTAGGTTATTTTCATCTTGCCTTAATACTTTTATTGTCTCTAGTAAATTATTGTTTAAATTTATCTTTTTCTCTATTAATTCTTTTGCTTTTAATAGATTTTTTATTGTTTTAGTCATTTGTATCACTCCGCTTCTTTTGCTTTATTTTCAAAATATTGTTTTATACAATTTAAGCACTTTTCACAATGCCCATCTATATAATTATCTGCATAGCAACCTTCCTTTGTACAAAATTCATCTACTGTTAATTCATCTTCAATAAACTCTGCCATTAAATCAATTTGTTTGTCTTTATTTTGTAATTGCTTGTTTAATCTTGAAAATTCTTCCTTATATAGACTATATTTTTGTAATTTTTTAACTTCCTTTACTCTGTTTCTTAATTTTCTTAATAATTCATCATTATGTTTCTTTAATTTATCTATTTGCTCTTTATGTTCTTTTAATGCTTCTATTGCTTGTTCTTTTGTCATATGTTAGTCCTCCTTCTCATTTACCTATCACGAACCATAACCATTTGTAAATTGGAGGATTGCATTTTAATGTTAATCTTTTAGGTATTATATAATAATACCATTTATAACATTTTGCTCTGTGTATTTGTATTTTCAATTTATTTGTCCTCCTAAATATCTAATTTTAGTTTTTCTAAAAATTCATTTGCTCTTTTTATTTCTTTTTGTAATTCATAAATACTGTTTTCTTCTTCTCTGCTTATATATTCTCTTGTAATTGTTTTTAAAATCCCTTTTAGGCAATTTTCTATTGTTGTGTAATAACCTAAATCCTTAAATATTTCTTTACCGTAATTTTCACTTTTAACATCTTGTACTTTTGTTTTTTCTTGTAATGTATAGCAATTACTATTTGCTGTTATATAAAATCTATCTGTTACTTTTACCATTTTATTCTCTCCCTTCTAGTAGTTCTTGTAATTCCAATATTCTTTCATTGATTGCTTTTATTCTGTCAACATCAGAAAATCTATTACAACTTAGTAACATTTTCTTATATTCTTCTATCTTGTCTTTTACTTTTTGCTTTGGAATAACATAATTACTACAATTTTCAAATAAATCTTCTTCTAATTTCTTCGTATATCCATTTTTGTGTGCTACTAATCTTTTTAATTCTTCATTCTCTTTTAATACTCTTTTATAATCTTTCTCTTGTTGTTCATAATAATTTATTAGTTTTCTTTTTCCATATTGAGTTAATTCGTCTCTATAAAGTAATCTTTTTAATTCTTCTATATTTTCTTCTATGTCTCCGACATTTGTGTCGGTAACCTTACTATTTTCTTTCACTTAAAACACCTCCTAAGGCTTGTCTCCTTTGATATTCTGCTATTCCTAACTCTAAAACTTCATTAACTATTTCTTCGTCTAAAAAGTCAAATCTTAAATTTTCTTTTGGATATTTTTTTCTAAAATAATCTTTTATAGCTTGCCTTGTGTATTCGTCATCTTTTTTTACAATTTCTTTTATTACCCTTTCTGAAAAAGAAAACATTTCATTCACTGTCTTTTCTTTCACTATGTATCACTCCTCTCCAATTATTCTTTCAATAATCAGTTTTGATTTACATACATATTCAATTGTCCAATAACTAATTCTATCTCCTATATGTAATTTTTCTCTTGTTTTTATATAAGCATCTGAACCATATTCCAATTCTAACACTCCATTTTCATATACAATTCCATAAAATGAAACTGTCCCATCATGTCCTTTGCAAAAAACAATGCTACCATTTTGTAATACTGGTTTTTCTATTTTCTTTTTGTTTTCTTTATTATATTGTTCAACAATTTTTATTCTTCCTTCTTCAATATATTTCATATCTTATTTACTCCTTTCTTCCAATGCTTTCATAAACTCTATATTATATTCGCATTCTTCACATTTTTCATTACAAATAGTGTATGTTTCTGGAGCTAATGGACATATTATATATCCTTGTTCTTCTGCTAATGCGTCTCTCAACCATTGTTCCATATCTTATTTACTCCTTTACCTCATACTTTTTATTTTTAAAATAAATATTCATATCTTTTATAAAAATATCGTATAAATGTTGCTTTGTTTTATTACTTAAATCTATATCATCTAATTCTGCTATAAATTCAGCAAAAGCATCTACAAATACATCTTTTTTGTCATCTTTTATTCCTTCTTCACATAAATCATGAAACATTTTACTATCTACTTTTAACATATCTATTCTCCTCCTAATAACTCTGGATTATCACCAAAACAACCACTTTTAATCCATTTATAACCTAATTGTACTAAACAACCAAAATCATACCAATCTACATTAGGATTAAAATTTCCATAGGTTCGTAAATACCAGTAGTCTGCATCTTCATCATATTCAAAACTTGCAATTCCCCATTTATGACTGTTATCTCTTGCCCATTGATTAATCATCACATACTTATGATTTGTTTTTTCTAAAGCTATATCTAAATTATTTATTCTCTTATAATATTTTCTATCCATTTTCTCCTCCTACTTTATAGCCTTAATTAATTCCCAACCAGGAAGACCATTTTTTTTAATTGATTTTTTATTCTGTTTTAAATAATCAATAACTATATCTACATCAATTTGTCTTACATCATTGTTTTCAAAACACACAAGAAAATAAGCATTGCATCCTGCATTTTTACACTTTTTTAATTCGTTTGTTTGCCTTAAATCTTTCTTTACAATATGCCACGTGTCTGTTTTACATTCTTTTGCATCAAAACAGTCATGTCTGTTTGGTAAAAATATTTCATAATCAAAACATTCTCCTTCTAAATAAAGACCCTCTGATGTTCTTTTTGCATAATTCTTATGTCCATGAAATCCTAATTTTTCAATATAATCTATTACTTTTTCAATTTGTTTTTCAAAATTTCTCCCTTTTTGCATTTTTAGGCTCCTTTGTACAATAATCTATTTAATATTTGACTTGCTTCGCTTTTTGTTAATTCACTAATATCTAAATCTTTGCACATTCTTTTTATTATTGTTTTTTGTTTTTCACTTGCTTCTGATTTTCCCCATTTTTTTATTTGTTTTACATCCCATATGTATTTTTGTTCTGGATAATTCTCACATAAATATGTATAAGCTAAATCAAAAGCTTCTTGCATTTTCATTCTTTTACCATATAATGTTGTTTCTCCTAATTCATCTTGTGCTGGAATTATTAATCTAAAATTTTTTAAAGTGCATACAAAATCGCCATTTGGCATTTTAAACCAATTTACATTATGTGTATTATAATCTTGTCCTCTTGCCCAAAGATTCACTATTTCTATGTTTTTTATCCAACTTTCTGGCACATCTGATATTTCTTTAATCAGCTCTGGTAACTCAAATAAGTCTCCTTGAACTTCATCTTGTTTTGATTTTGGTACATTTTCCATATCTATTCCCAATAGTGTTGGTGCCGTGCAAAGATTCGCTCTACCAGTTGTTCCTACTAAATCTATTAATATTAATTTTTCTTTTCCTGGATAAAGTCTTAATCCTCTACCTACCATTTGTGTATATAAAGAACTATTGGAAGTTGGTCTTGCAATCATTACAGTTTCAACAAGTGGCATATCTGTACCTTCTGTAAATATCATACAATTTACTAGACATGGGATTTCTCTATTAGTAAATTTCTGTATTAGTTCTGCTCTATTTTTTGTTTCTGCTGTAACGGCTACTGCTCCTGGTATAAGTTTTGCTATATTTTGTGCATGTTCAACTGATGTTGCAAATATTAAAGTTTGTCCTTTTGCATATTTTTGATATGCTTCTGATATTACTCCATTTAAAATATCTGTGTTCATTGTCTTATCTAATTCTCCTGTTGCAAAATCTCCCATTCTTCTTGCTACTTTTGAAATATCATATCCTATATTTACTCTTAAACACTCAATATCTGTTAAGTATTTATTTTTTATTGCCCATTTTAAATCTTTTTGAAATATTATTTTTTGAAATACATCATCTAGTCTTACATTGTCCCCCCTGTTAGGAGTTGCTGTAAATCCTAATAAAAGTCGTGGTTTAAAATATTCTATTATCTTTTTATAACTTTGTGCTGCCGCATGATGTGCTTCATCTATTATTATCATGTCAAATTCATCTGTCTTGAATTTTTCTAGTCTATGTGTTAAACTCATTATTGAAGCTATTACAACTTCTTCTCCATTGGAATGTTGACTAGCCATCTCTATTCCAACTGGACAGTTGTAATATTTTACTGGTTGTGTTATTAGTTCTTCTCTGTGTGCTAAGACTAATACACGACCTTTTCTTTTTATATTTGTAAATGTTGCTGTTTTACCTAATCCAGTAGCCATTTGAATCAAGTATGAACCTGGTTTTAATTTATCTATTATGTCTAAAACTTCTTTTTGATAGTCTCTAAGTTTTAAATCCATTAAGTATCTCCTCCTCTGTTGCTGGTATTTTTTTTAATATTTGATTTAATGTATCTAATAATTTCATTACTTCTGGTAAATACTTGTCCACTTCTTCTATATGTTCTTCTATGTAATTGCAACCATTGTAATATCTTTGCAATATCTTATTGTATAATTCTTTTATTTTTTGCATTTGTAACTCCTTTCTTTTTATCGTTTCCCATACATAATCATTGAATGGGTAACAGCAAAAGTTTTGCCCCTCTATGTTTTAATATGTCTGTAACCCATGTAACCCCTTTTTTATTAATATAGCGTACATATATTAATAATAAAAAAGTTAAATATAATTTATTTTTTTCTATATGAAAATCTCTATATGAAAATCTTACGATTTTAAATGAATTTTTTCAATCGACGATGCGTAGAGTGACTAGAATTTTTTATCGGTGCGGGTTATAATGTTGTTATTATTCGGTATTTTAACAATTAAAGAATTTTTGACATACCGGGATTTACGGAGATTACATATGAAAATTGCTGTTTGTGATGACGATATTGCGGAACTTAATAACATTTGCGAAATACTAAATAACTATTTTGAAGAAAAAAAATACGATCTTTATATTTCAAAATTCGGAAGCAGTGTAGAACTTGCCTCTATTATACAAAAAGAAAAATTCGACATATATATTCTTGATATTGTCATGCCCGTCTTAAGCGGTATGAATCTTGCAATCGAAATACGCAGTTTTGACAAAGCTTCCGATATTATTTTTCTTACGTCTTCACCTGAATTCGCTGTTGAAAGCTACTGTGTCAAAGCAACTGATTACATATTAAAACCTGTTGACAAAAATCGTCTTTTAAATTCAATTAACGAAATTGCCGAAAAAAGAAAATATGAACAAGAAAAATATGTTGTAATAAAGAGCAATATTGGTGTACACAAAATTATGTTATCAAATATTATCTGTGTCGAAGCACAAAAACATCATGTCATATATCACTTAAAAAACGATGAAAAAATCGAATGTACGGATAAATTCTCAAATGTATGCGAATTTCTTTTAAACAACCATGAATTTATTCTCGTCCATCGCTCTTTTCTCGTAAATATGAATTATATACGACACATTCACGC
>ERZ772819.227-NODE-227-length-47937-cov-9.435404_pt1 | contig 47937 bp, 43 predicted proteins | sample MGYA00580860_ERZ772819 | MGnify/ENA primary metagenome ERZ772819 (study PRJEB29015, sample SAMEA2737683) | human gut metagenome | biome: human gut; feature: human-associated habitat; material: faeces | place: China | collected 2012 ...
CCGCCACGCCGATGGTACTGCGCAAGTGGGAGAGTAGGTAGCCGCCAACTTATAGGAGAGAAAGCCGGAGAGGGAGAACCCCTTCGGCTTTCTCTTTTTTTGCATACAGGCCTCACGAATCCCCGCACTGGTTCCGGCACCGCAGGGGGGGACAAATACAGTCTATCTCATTTGCTAAAATTCATGTTTGTTCCCACCGATTTTCTATCGAGTCATAGTCATGTGTATTGTTGGTTAAAAAATACTAATATATAGGTTCTCCGATATGAATTATTTCTTTTTGCAATTTATATTTATACCGTTTATTGTGAGGATAGATCCTTTTCTTTTAAAAAATATAAATTCATTAAAGTTATAGTTTATAAAAAAAAGTTTACGTTGTGCTTTATTCGTGGTTTTATTAACTATGAATGCGTCGTTTGCTATTGCTTCGGAATCGATACCTACTGTATTGATTAATGAGGATTTTTCCAAATTTGTCGATGGTTCTGAGACAGCTCCTACGGAGCAGGATTTGGCAGATGAAAGTACTGGCGCAATCGATGCCCAATATACCCAACAAGCGGGCTGGTCTGGTATGGGTATTTTTCAGGCTGGGGGAATTTGTGCGATAGCTCCTGTATATAATTATTATTTCTATGAAGGTGGTTATTTGAATACTCCTAAGGGGGATTATTCGGGGGTGATTACTTATTCTTTCCGAGCTCGTCTGCAAGAGGGTAATTCTTCGAAAATAAATGTGGTGATGGGTGAAGGTTATAACACTATTGATTCTTATGCACATACACTTACCACTGACTGGCAAACTTACACGGGAGAGTTTAAGAAAGGTACTTTTAATCGTTGCTTTATTCAGTTTTCGGCCGGCGATGAAGACAAATTTTTAATTGATGATATAAAGATCGTTCGGATAAAAGAAATTATTCCTACGCCCAAATCGTTGGAAGCGACCGATCTCACCCGGGAGGGCTTTATGGCTCATTGGGAGAGCAGCGAGCGAGCCAAAGACTATTTATTGAGCGTGTATAGTAAACGATTCCCTGATGGGAAGGCCCCGAAAACAGTGAAGGAGACTTTCGATACCGTTAATTGTACCGACTCGTTGATTAGCTCTGATAATCCTCAATATCCCGAAGGTTGGGTTGTCGATGTCGTTACTCATGGGACTCGTCATGTGTATACAGATGAAGGCAATTACAGTTCTGCTTCGGTTGCATTGGCATTTGATGCTACGGGAGACTCTATCGTAACTCCGTTGGAAGATGATCCTATGGATAGCTTTTCGTTTTGGGGTAAAACTATGCTTTCTGGAAATAGCTCGAAGGTTCATGCTGAATATTTTAATGGAGTAGAGTGGAAGGACTTGGGTTATTCTTTTGCTTCTTCGCTTCAAACGGGGCGCTATATCGATCTTACCTCTTCTCTACCGTCCGATTGTTATCGGGTAAAGATATGGTTCGAACAGAAGAATAACGGACGTGTCGCTATCGATGATGTTTCTTACAGTTGTAAGCCTGTTATGGAAAACGTGTATGTGTTTGAGGATAAGAATGTAGGGCCTGTGACATCTTACGCCGTGGAAGACTTAGACGAAAATTGGGATTACTATTATTATGTAAAGGCATCTTCGGAAAATGGAGTGCGGTCCGAACCGTCTGACGAAATCGCTGTAATAGGATTGGTCGCTCCTGTTGTGTCTGCCGCTACCGACGTAACAGAATCGTCATACACGGCTCATTGGGAAAAAACACCTAAGGCCGAGGGATATAGAGTGAATAATTATAGTGTTTATACGGCGAAGGAAGACGAGGATCATGTTGTTTTGGAAGAGGATTTTTCGAAAGTGACTACTTCGGCTACAACGGAAAATCCTGATGTGTTTGAATCGAGTCCTCTTGAGATTCTAGATGAATACACTTTGTTGCCCGGTTGGTTATTTAGCGGCGGACTTCGTTTGGCAAACGGTATGCTTGGAGGGTATGGTTGGCAGGCGACTCTTCAAACGCCCGAACTGGTGTTGAATAACGATACCGTATTCGAAGTGACAGTAACAGCATGGGCAAAGGTTTCGAGCGGTTGGACCGATTTATATATCTACTCTGAAAACGATACTAAAACACTGACTTTCGAGAAATCGGAATCTAAAACATTTACGGTGGAAATGAAAAACGGTATTGAAAAAGATTGCCTCCGTTTCGCTACCGATGGCGGTGCCCTTTTCTTTATCGATAATATTGTCGTTAAACAAAAGTTGAAAGCGGGTGCTCAGGTGTCCAGATTGGAAAACAGTGTTATTGTGAGGGACCCCGAAACTATTTCGTACTCCTTTACTGGATTACAATGCGGGCAGTATAAATATGGTTATGAGGTATCGGCCTATCGTTTGCTGGGCGATGATTTGGTCGAATCGGAATTTTCGGACCGGCAGATCGTGGAATATATCCCTTCGGGGGTAAATTCACTCTCTGTATCTGGTGCTAAGGTTTATGCCATAGATGGAAAGTTGTATGTGCAAGCCGAGGTTCCTTCTAAGATAGAGATTTATTCTATTTCGGGAATGTCGGTATTGGAAGATTCTGTCGGGGTAGGAGAAAACCAATATGATCTATTACCCGGATTCTATATTGTGAAAGTCGGGAGTAGAACAACGAAAGTTCTGGTGAAATAAATACTTCCTGATAATAGATCGGCCCGGAAAACCGGGCCGATTTTTTTGTTTAAATCTGTAAAAGAAAAATCGAAATCTTTTGTTTTTCAAATAAAAAACGTACCTTTGCAGTCCGATTATTACCCAAATTTGAGAAAATTTGAATAGTAGTCATGCCTTCTTTGGCCGGAAGCATGAATGCTATGTGTATGTTAAGTATTTAATAATTAAAAAAATAAGCAGTGGATACTTTAAGTTATAAGACCATTTCTGCAAACAAAGCGACCGTTAAAAAAGAATGGGTTGTGGTTGATGCAACCGATCAAGTTTTGGGTCGTATGTGTGCAAAAGTTGCTAAAATATTGCGTGGTAAATACAAACCGTGCTATACTCCTCATGTGGATTGTGGCGATAATGTAATTATTATCAATGCCGATAAGGTGCAATTAACGGGGAAAAAATGGACGGATCGGGTTTATTTGAACTTTACAGGTTATCCCGGTGGTCAAAGAGAATTGTCTCCTGCCGATTTGATGAAAAAAGGAGAATCGAGATTATTCAAACGTGTACTGAAAGGTATGCTCCCCAAAAATAAATTGGGCGCTCAATTGTTGAGAAACGTTTATATTTATGGAGGAAGCGAGCATCCACATGCTGCACAAACCCCTAAAACAATAGATATTAACACCCTTAAATAAGTAATATGGAAGTAGTTAATGCATTAGGCAGACGTAAAGCCGCAGTAGCACGAGTGTTTGTTTGCGAAGGTTCGGGTGTAGTTACGATAAACAAAAGAGAGTTGGCTGTTTATTTCCCCTCTTCAATACTTCAATACATTGTAAAGCAACCGCTTGAAAAATTGGGCGTTGCAGAAAAGTATGATATTAAAGTGAATCTGAATGGCGGTGGTTTCAAAGGACAGGCCGAGGCTCTTCGTTTAGCGATTGCCCGCGCATTGGTGAAAATCAATCCCGAGGATAAACCTGCTCTGAAATCGGAAGGTTTCATGACTCGTGACCCGCGTACCGTTGAACGTAAGAAACCGGGACGTCCCAAAGCTCGTAAGAGATTCCAGTTCAGTAAACGTTAATATGCGACGGCCTGAGGCCGAAGATATATTTGTGTTTAGTATCCAAACCGCAAGGACTTTCCTTTTCATGGGGGACTACCTTGTGGTTGTGTAAGTAGAATGTAAACAAATTAAACAAAGAAAAAAATGTCTATTACTAATTTTGACCAGTTATTGGAAGCCGGTGTTCATTTCGGACACTTGAAAAGAAAATGGAATCCTGCTATGGCTCCTTATATTTTCATGGAGCGTAACGGTATCCACATTATCGACTTGTATAAAACCGTAGCAAAGATCGACGAAGCCGCAGCTGCATTGAAATCAATCGCTAAATCGGGTAAAAAAATTCTGTTCGTCGCTACTAAGAAACAAGCCAAACAAGTTGTCGCCGACAAGGCTTCTGCTGTGAATATGCCATATGTTATCGAGCGTTGGCCGGGTGGTATGTTGACTAACTTCCCTACGATTCGTAAGGCTGTGAAGAAAATGTCTACCATCGATAAAATGGAAAAGGACGGAACGTTTGACAATTTGTCTAAGCGTGAAAAATTGCAAATCTCTCGCCAACGTGCCAAGTTGGAAAAGACTTTGGGTAGTATTGCCGATTTGAATCGTCTGCCTTCCGCTTTGTTCGTTGTCGATGTTTTGAAAGAACATATTGCCGTGCGCGAGGCCAATCGTTTGGGTATTCCCGTATTTGCTATGGTAGATACCAACTCGAATCCGAACGATGTAGATTTCGTTATTCCGGCTAATGACGATGCTTCGAAATCCATCGAAGTGGTTCTCGATGCTGTATGCGGTGCTATTGCCGAAGGTTTGGAAGAACGTAAGGCTGAAAAAGTTGATGCTCCTGCCGAGGGTGAGGATGCTCCTGTTAAGAAAGAACGTAAAACTCGTATCTCTCGCAAGAAAGCCGAAGATGCAGAGGTTGCCGAAATAACAGACGAAGCTCCTGCCGCTGAAGTTAAAGAAGTAGAAGAATAAAAAATAATCAAAGACAAAGAGTGGAGCCTTTTCTTTGACTTCACTCTTTGTTCGTTTCTAATTATAAAAATAGGAGATTAAGTATATGGCTGTTACAATGGCTGAAATCAGCAAGCTACGTAAACTTACGGGAGCCGGCATGATGGATTGTAAGAATGCTTTGACCGAGACTAACGGTGATATCGAAGCTGCAAAAGAAATTATTCGTAAAAAAGGTCAAGCTGTCGCTGCTAAACGCGAAGACCGCGAAGCTTCGGAAGGTTGCGTTTTGGCTGCTGCCAAAGGCGATTTCGCTGCTATCGTAGCTTTGAAGTGCGAAACGGATTTCGTTGCTAAGAACGATTCTTTCGTAGCCTTGACTAAATCTATTCTCGATGCTGCCATCGAGGCAAAAGCTACCGATCTTGAAACCGTAAAGGCTTTGGTTGTCAATGGTACTCCCGTCGCTAACTTGATTGTCGATGAAATCGGTAAAACCGGAGAAAAGATGGAGCTCGGTTACTACGAAGCTATTTCGGCTCCTTATACCACCGCTTATATTCACCCGGGGAATAAATTGGCTACGATTGTAGGTTTTAACCTTGCCGATACCGATTATCAGGTAGCTCACGATGTGGCTATGCAGGCTGCTGCTATGAGCCCTATCGCTGTTTCTCGTGATGAAGTTCCGGCCGATGTGGTAGAAAAAGAACTTGAAATCGCAAAAGATAAGGCTCGTCAAGAGGGTAAGAAAGAGGAAATGCTCGATAAGATTGCTCAGGGTCGTCTGAACAAATTCTATCAAGAAGTTTGTTTACTTGAACAAGCTTTTGTGAAAGATCCCAAGCAAACTATTCAACAGTATCTTCATTCAAGCAACAAAGAACTTACAGCTGTTGCTTGTAAGAGAATTACTCTTAATGAGGAATAACGATAAATTTTTGATAAGAAAAAGCCGTATCATTCGATACGGCTTTTTTATTGTGGCAAATTGTAGAGATAAAGAGAGATGGAAAGACTTCTGGCTGCTCTACCCATTTTCAAAATATTCCCTCTTTCTCTTTTATCTGTTGATGGTTAAAATAAGGAGAATTATATTTAGGACTTTTTGGAGTGTACCAATTAAATTATATACTAATGGCTTCTACTACTTTTTATTTATTGTACGATAATTTTCGTAACGGTGTTTTTTATCGAGACTATATAGAATCCGGCAGGTAGGGCTATGTTGCCGCTCCCGATTATATGTTCAGTCTTAACGAGTGTGCCGTTTATCAGGTAGATGTCGATTTGTTCGGGCATTTCTGTGTCGAAATAAAGATGACCTTTCGAACTCCATATTCGTATATTTGTCGGAGACAACATGTTTTCAACGGACGACGTCGTATAATAGTCGCTGATGTGGATATTATCAATGTCTATTCCAGTCGTCGAGTTCTCTGTTTTACCTATTTTTATTCGTAGTTCTCCCGGACGCATCACTTTGAATTGGTATTCGGTCAACTCTTTTTTGATTGGAATACCGGTTTGAATGGGTTCCCAAGTTTTTCCTTTGTCATCGGATATGTATACACCGAAAGAACCAGAACCTTTATCATCTTTGTATCGGGCAGCCCATAAGCGTATGTACCCGATTCCGTTGCTTTTATCTTCGAGCATGTAGATGTATCCGGGTTCGCCGGAGGTTGATTCGGTGAGGCGTAGGTGGGCTGCTGCATTATCCCATTTCATATCGTTGGAGCTGTCTCCGTATGTAGCGCCTACGAATTTCCATCGGCATGTTTCGGCACTGGCATAGATTCCTCCTCCGTACATTAAAGTGTTGTTGGGAGTATAGGCTTTTTTCGTTTCAAAAGTTTCATAGAAGTTCCAGTATTTCGTTTCGTCTGTGACATTTTCGCCGGGTGCTATCCAATCTGTGAGATTCTTAATTCCCGGCAGGGTGAAGTAATCGGTTAACGTTCCTTTTATGGTCAGTTGCTTGCGCCAATATTGTGGATTTTCATCTAAATTGTACGAATCGACATAGTCCTTGATTTGTACGGGCATCATCTTGCTTAAATCGATTTCATCGATGTCGTCGGCGATGAGGTAGGCCGAGGTTCCATCGAAGGGCGGTGCGATGTTGTAGAAGTGTTTATTGTTGGAGTAGTCTCTGTATTCCCCGACTATATATCCATTTACATAATAGGATTTCCGGTCATTCTTCTTGGCAAGAGCTTGCGATACGGTTAACGGGGAATCGGCCGAAAGTCCTGTTCCCGCTATCAGTGAAAAAACAAATGCCGATAGTGCGATGGATAATAATGCTTTTTTCATTGCAGTAAGGTTGGATTTTGATTACAAATGTACCTAAAATTTAAAGATACAACAATCATTTGAAGAAGATAGACCACTGCTTATTTCTTATGGAGTGTCTTGGATAGTATATGAGAGAAAGTATAGATGAAAAACGGAACAGTTTAAAATGAAAAAATTGATTGTCATCACGACAACCAATCTTTGTTAACCTTAATTCTAATACCATGAAAAACACATTGCAAATGTACGCATATAATTTTATATACAAACAAAATACCCAATAAAAACGATTGTATTTAACATTATTTTTGTGATTCCCGGTTTTTATAGCAATATGTTGGATTTGTGTTACAAAAGTGTTACATTCTGATTCGCTTATTTTATATGCAACATGATTCTATTTAAATTTTTGTAAGGAATCGACCTATTGCCAAACGATGTTGTTATAAGATAAAAATTAAAATGGGAGATTATGAAAACGTTTTTGTGGAGTTTTATTTTGTTCGCAGGGCTTGCCGGATTGAGTGCCTGTGATGAGGACGAACGGGTGGACTATCAATACTTGCCTGATTCTGTTCATCAATTTGTTAGTACTTATTTTTCCGATGTAAAGGTAGTTAAGGCCGAAAAGAAGAATGAAGAGCCCCGTTACAAAGTTTGGTTGAGTAACGGATTCGAATTGAAATTCTATAAGGACGGCGGGTGGCAAAAGGTAGATGGAAACTTGCAAGTGTTGCCGTCGGCTTTACAAATAGATATTTTGCCGGGTAATTTGTTGACTTATGTCGCTACACAGTATCCTACTGCCGGAATTGTCGAAGCGGCTCGTTACGATTGGGGATATGAAGTGGAGTTGAACACGGCTCCTCTCGTAGAATTGGAATTCGACAATAACGGGAATGTGACGCAGATCGATAGGGATTGACCCGGTTATTTGTCGGAAGGTTCCCGGTTTTCTATCCGTCTTCTGGTATAGGTTACAAACGTATAAGGATAGGCATGTTTCTCGTCGGCCGGCATTTCTTGCGAATTTGCGATTTCCCACTCCGATGGGTTTATGGTCGGGAAGAATGTGTCGGCGTCGTCGAATGTATGGTGAATGTGTGTGATATACAGCGTGTCGGCTATCTTGATGGTTTCGTTGTATAGTGTCGCTCCCCCCATAATGAAAATTTCGTCTTCTGTCGTGTCTTGTATCGGTATTTCGTCAAGCGTATGGACGACAGTTACATTCGGCCACGATAGTGACGTGTTATGTGTCAAGACGATATTCTTGCGGTTAGGTAAAGCTCCGTTGGGTAATGATTCGAAAGTCTTTCGCCCCATGACGACGGTATGCCCCGACGTGAGTGTTTTGAAATGTTTCAAGTCGTTGGGCAAGTGGCATAACAGTTGTTGGTCCCGGCCAATGGCTCCTTTTTCGGCAACGGCTGCGATTAATGCTATTTTACTCATACTTATACGGCTACTTTTCCTGCGATATGGGGGTGAGGGTTATAATCCGTCAATTCAAAGTCTTCGTATTTGAAATCGAAGATGCTTTTTACGTCGGGGTTCAGTTTCATTTTAGGCAGGGCTCGCGGTTCGCGAGAAAGTTGCTCCCGCACTTGCTCGATATGGTTGTTGTAAATATGGGCATCTCCGAGTGTGTGGACGAAATCTCCGGCTTCGAGCCCGGTCACTTGTGCGACCATCATGAGTAATAGTGCATAAGAGGCGATATTGAAAGGCACTCCGAGAAAAATATCCGCACTGCGTTGATACAGTTGCAAACTGAGTTTGCCATTTGCTACATAGAACTGGAAAAAAGCATGGCAAGGAGGTAGGTTCATTTGGGGTAGGTCTGCCACATTCCATGCACTGACAATGATGCGACGTGAGTCGGGATTGTTTTGTATGGTGTCGATAGCCTCTTTTATTTGGTCGATATGTCCGCCGTCATAGTCGGGCCACGAGCGCCATTGATATCCGTAGATATGCCCTAAGTCGCCATTCTCGTCGGCCCATTCGTTCCAAATGCGGACTCCGTTTTCTTGCAAATATTTCACGTTGGTGTTGCCTTTAAGGAACCACAACAGTTCGTGGATAATCGATTTCAAATGCAGTTTCTTCGTGGTGAGGAGCGGGAATCCGTTTTGCAGGTCGAAACGCATTTGATAGCCGAAGACACTGTGAGTGCCTGTCCCTGTGCGATCTTCTTTAAGGATGCCGTGGTCGAGCACATGTTGTAAGAGGTCGAGATATTGTTTCATGTCGTAAATGTAGTTTTATTTGATTTGCAGTAATCTGCTGAATCCGAGGCAAGCGACCGAGAATCCCAGCTTACAGCCTCTTATCATGTTTCCTTCTATGGCGTTGAAATTTTTGTATTGCTCCCGATTGATAAATAGCTTTGTACGAATCGATGCGGTAAATATTTCACGATGACCGCGCCAGAATGAAGGAACTAAGGATATTGTCGTGGAGAACCGGTAGTCGAAACAGATTCCGGCCGTCCAATTAAAATTCGTGTAGGACAATGTCGTTCTTTCGTTTCTCCCTTCTTGAATTTTTGCTTGATCGGAGTATCCCGACCATATACACCCGACATAAGGCATAAGGGCGAAATACTTGGTGGAGATGAGTTGTTGTCCTATACCTAAGGATATAGAAGTATAGGTGTTATGTCCGTTTCGAAGCCATGTATCCTTGATTTGTCCGTTGGAAACTGTAATTTCCTGACGGGTACGGGCTGTTCCGGCAGAAAAGTCGCAGAGCAGATGCGTATTGGCATAAGCTAAATCGAATCCGACATTGATTTGCCAAGCAGGGGCCCAATAGTCGGCGATGCTTCCGACCGGGAAGGAGGCGCCGGTTCCTAAATAGAATCCGTAACCGAATCGCCGCGGAGAGATTCGAGGAATGGACGGAGCCGGGTTTTCGATCAGTTCTTTGGTTACGTAGAACTCCCATTCTTGCAGCTTTATCTCGTTCTGTCCGTTTTCGGTTTCTTGTTCTGCTTTTTTGCTTTGTTCTGTGTATAGGTCCATGTATTGCCGAGTGCGATTGTCGGCGGCAATACCCACCACTCCGAGATTTAATTCGGTTTGTAGTCTTCGCCGATACATTTCAAGCAAATCGTATTTCAGCTGGAACAACCGCAGTAAGTTCTCGTTTTGTATTTGCCGGTCGGCGAAAGAATGACGTTTGTCGAAACAGGCTTGCGCTTCGGGACGAATCGTGCGGGTATTGCCATCTCGTTTTTCTGTTTTTTCAATTCTCAGAAAAGCGTTAAAAGCCGAGGGTACTCCTTTGAGACTGAGAGTATCTTGGAAATCGTCCCATGTCAATTTCCCTTCGTCCCAGTACTTATAGTCGATAATATCTTCTGCCCGGGTATATTCGACGAATGAGAAACATATCAGAAAGAAAGTCAAAAGCCGTTTCATAAGTATAGAATTAGAGGGATTCAAGAATACGTTTCAGTACGACTTGTGCCGCGATTTCCCGATTGGCGGCTTCGGGGATTACCAATGATTGCGGACTTTCGATAACATCGTCCGAAACAATCATGTTGCGACGTACCGGAAGACAGTGCATGAAAAAAGCGTTATTGGTCAAAGCCATTTTTTCGCTATCTACCGTCCATGCCCGGTCTGTGCTGATGACTTGTCCGTAATGTGGGTCGGCATAGGCTGCCCAGTTCTTAGCGTAGATGAAGTCTGCCCCCTCGAAAGCTCTTCGCTGGTCATATTCCACATGGGCATTGCCTACGAACTGAGGGGCTAATTCATACCCCTCTGGGTGGGTAATGACAAATTCGTAATCGGTTTGGTTAATCCATTCGGCAAAAGAATTAGGTACGGCCTGAGGTAGAGCCTTCGGGTGAGGGGCCCATGTGAGGACTACTTTGGGGCGTTCGGTTTTTTTATGTTCTTCGATGGTGATGAGGTCGGCGAAACTTTGCAATGGATGCCGTGTAGCTGCTTCCATGCTGAATACCGGTCGGCCTGAATATCGAATGAACTGATTGAGAATTTTTTCTTCATAGTCGTCGCTTTTGCTTTCGAACCGGGCGAAAGAACGCACGCCTATCACGTCGCAGTAACACCCCATGACCGGTATAGCTTCGAGTAAATGCTCCGGTTTATCCCCGTCCATGACTACACCTCGTTCGGTCTCTAATTTCCAAGCTCCTTGATTGACGTCTAAAACTATGACATTCATGCCCAAATTCATAGCTGCCTTTTGTGTACTTAGGCGAGTACGGAGGCTGGAATTGAAGAAAATCATCATCAAGGTTTTATCCTGCCCCAAGTGTTTGTAGGCAAACCGATTGGATTTTACTTCGAGAGCTTCTTTAACAGCAGCTTTTAAATCTCCGAGGTCGTGTACGTTAGTGAAATGTCTCATAATGTTTTATTGACGGGTTTGTCCGTTACCGGAAATAATATATTTATAAGTCGTTAGCTCGGGTAGAGCCATAGGACCTCTTGCATGCAGTTTCTGTGTACTGATACCTATTTCTGCCCCGAATCCGAATTGTCCTCCGTCGGTGAATGCGGTAGACACGTTGGTGTATACGCATGCGGCATCGACTTCGTGAGCGAAGCGCTGTTTGTGAGATTCGTTTTCGGTGATTATACTTTCGCTGTGTTTCGAGGAATAGCGAGCTATGTGAGCCAAAGCCTCTTCAAAGGAGTCGACGGTTTTGACGGCCATCTTATAATCCAGAAATTCCGTCCCGAAACTATCGTCGGTCGCTGGCTGCAAGAGCGATTCCGGATATTTCCCCGCAAGTGCGCCATAGGCTTTCGGGTCGGCGTATATGAGTACGTTTTTTTCGGACAACGGCTTGCAGAGGCTTGCAAGGTCGGATAATCTCTCCTTGTGAATAATCAGACAGTCGAGCGCATTGCATACGCTCACCCGACGGGTTTTGGCATTGAACACGATATTGCGGCCTTTTTCCAAATCTCCGTCGCTGTCGAAATAGGTGTGGCATATCCCGGCTCCGGTTTCGATAACCGGTACAAGCGCATGTTCGCGTACATAATTTATCAATCGACTGCTGCCTCTTGGAATGATAAGGTCGACTTGTCCCACGGCGGTTAATAACTTGTCGGTAAAGCGGTGGTCGTTAGGTAGTAAAGTCGCTGTGTTAGAGTTTATTCCGTAACTTATCAACACCTTGTTGATAATGTTGATAATAGCGTTGTTGGAATATTGGGCATCACTACCTCCCTTCAAAATACAGACATTCCCCGATTTCAAGCAAAGAGAAAAAACGTCGAAGGTTACATTGGGACGGGCTTCGTAGATAATGCCGATGACTCCGAACGGTACAGATACTTTTTCGATGCGCATGCCGTTGGGCCTGTCGAATGAAGCCAATATTCTGCCCAATGGAGAGGGAAGCCCTGCTACCTTTCGCATATCGGCGGTTATTCCTAAAATTCGCTCCCGCGAGAGCATTAACCGGTCGTATTTGGGGTCTGTCTTCGGCATAAGAGCCAAGTCCCGACAGTTTTCCTGCAAGATGTAATCGACTTCTTTCTCGGCTTCGTCGGCAACGGCAAGAAGTATTTTATCGATAGTCTCGGTATCGACGAGATTCAATTTGCGGGCAGCTACTCGTGCGTTTTCGAAAATATGTGATACATCGGCGGTCATAGCTCATAATGTGTGTAAAGCAAAAGTAATCTTTTTTTTCGAGTATGGTTGTATCGGAATCGTTAAAGTTAGTCGAGATAGAGATAATCGTAGTGGACGAAAGGTTTCGCACCCTGATGTCCGATAAATTCTCGGGCTGTTTCGCTGTCGAACGCAATGCGGCCTACTCCTATGGAATTTCCATCGGGATCGATGATGCGGACAATGTCGTCCTTTTCGAAGTCTCCTTCGATACGGGTGACTCCGACCGGCAATATACTGACGGCTTGTTGCGAGTGGATCGCTTGCACGGCTCCGACATTGATATGTAATTCTCCTTTGGCGAATCCCTCGGAGTGGGCGATCCAACGTTTAATGCTCGATATGGGGTTGGCAGAGGGAATGAATCGCGTGCAAATCGCCGAGCTGTTTTCCCGTAAAAGATCGGGCAAGATATTTTCTTTCTTGCCGTTGGCGATGATGACTTCTATACCTTCGTCCGCCACCTTACGGGCGATGTTGCATTTGGTAAGCATACCGCCCCGCCCGAAAGAGGATTTCCCCGACTGTATGTATTGCGACAGTTCTTGACCGGGGTGAATTTCCGGTATGACTTTACTGCCCGCTTGTCCCGGAGCTCCGTTGTAAATACCGTCGATATTGCTGAGAATGACGAGGGTTTCGGAGTCCATCATGGCAGAGATGAGCCCCGACAGTTCGTCGTTGTCGGTGAACATCAACTCGGTAACCGAGATCGTGTCGTTCTCGTTGACGATAGGGATAACCTTGTTTTCAAGCATAACCTCCATACATTGTTTTTGTGTGAGGTACTGTCGCCGGGTCGAAAAATTTTCTTTGGTCGTGAGCACTTGGCCGCAAGCTATATTGTGTTCCCTGAATAGCTCGTAATAACGATTGATGAGTTTGGCTTGCCCCACAGCCGAGAATAATTGTCTGGCAGAAACTGCGTCGAGCTTGCGGTGTATCTTCAATTCGCTGCGGCCCGATGCCACAGCTCCCGACGATATGACAATAATTTCGACTCCGGCTTTGTGCAGCTTGGCGATTTGGTCGGTGAGAGCCGACATGCGGGTGATGTCTAGCGTACCGTCTGGACGAGCAAGAACGTTACTCCCTATTTTTACGGTAATACGTTTACGTTTGTAACTCATGGCTGCATGGCGAATTGTTGAATCGTTTCGATGTAGTTGTTCCATTCGGGGTCGCTTTCCGCTCCAATTTTTATCGGCAGCGGCGGGTATTCGCTGAAAGTCTCGTTCAAGACGATGGAGAATTTTTCGGCTGAGATTCCGTAATATTCATAACGGGCGGTTTTCCCTCCTATATGAATGGCGGTTAGTATTGCGATTTCTTTCTCTTCCAATATATCGCGCAGTTTCTCGTTGAGGCTATCGAGCGCTTGCGTCTCTTTTTCGGTGGGCATGCCTTTTTCATCGCCCTGATATTCCCATACGAGAGCGATACGTGTGGCGAATTTTCCCGATTGCCTGATGGCATCGAGAAATAGTCTCCCTCGTATGATAAAAGACTTGTTTTCAAATTCTGTTTCGGCGACGAACCAATCGTTACTGATTTGCATGGGACGATCGTTTTACGTTATTAGACTTTGTCTTTGTCTCGTATTTCTACTCGGCGTATTTTCCCGCTGATGGTTTTGGGCAACTCTTCGACGAACTCGATAACCCGAGGATATTTATAGGGAGCCGTGACTTTTTTCACATGGTCTTGTATTTCTTTGACAAGAGCTTCTCCCGCTTTGTCTTTGTATGCGGCCGATAGTACGATAGTAGCTTTGACAACTTGTCCTCTGATTTCATCGGGGACTCCGGTCACGGCACACTCCACTACGGCGGGGTGGGTCATTAGAGCGCTTTCCACTTCGAATGGACCGATGCGGTAGCCCGACGATTTGATGACATCGTCGGCACGACCCACGAACCAGAAGTATCCGTCCTCGTCGCGCCAAGCTACATCGCCTGTATAGTAAATACCGTCATGGTAGGCTTCATACGTTTTTTGAGGGTCACGGTAATATTCCTTGAACAGTCCCAAAGGTTTCCCGTGATCGGTGCGGATAACGATTTGTCCCTGTTCCCCATCTTCGGCCGAGCGTCCGTCGGCTGTGAGCAGGTCTATGTCGTATTGCGGGTTGCGTATTCCCATCGATCCCGGTTTGGGTTCCACCCACGGGTAGGTGGCGATAGTGAGGGTCGTCTCGGTCTGTCCGAAACCTTCCATCAGTTTTATACCTGTGAGCCGTAGCCATTCTTCGTATACTTTGGGGTTAAGGGCTTCACCGGCTATGGTACAATATTTTAGAGAAGAAATATCGTATTTGGTGAGGTCTTCCCGAATGAGAAACCTAAATACGGTGGGAGGAGCGCAAAACGAAGTGATGTGAAAGTTATGTATCATTTCGAGTACGTCGGCCGGTTTGAATTTTTCGAAGTCATAGACAAACACGTTCGCCCCGGCAAACCATTGCCCGTATAGTTTTCCCCATACGGCTTTTCCCCAACCCGTGTCGGCCAGAGTCAAATGCAGGCTGTCTTCGTGCAGGTTGTGCCAAAAGGAGCCGGTGATGATGTGCCCTAACGGGTAAGTGAAATCATGGGCGACCATTTTGGGCTCGCCGGTGGTTCCCGATGTGAAATAGAGCAGTGAAATATCGTCATTCGTGTTGACCGATTCGGGACGGACGAAAGGAGCAGCCGATTCTATTCCTTTATGGAAGTCGTCCCACCCTTCTGGAATGATGGGCCCGATGGAGACACAACGTTGTAATGAAGGCGAGGACGGTCGGGCTCGGTTGATGTGCTCGACTACAATCCCGTCGCCGCAGGATACAATCATTTTTATGTCGGCGGCATTGCATCGGTACACTATGTCTTTCTCGGTCAGCAGGTGAGTGGCGGGAATACATACGGCTCCCAGTTTGTGAAGAGCGATAATAGAAAACCAAAATTCGTATCTTCGTTTCAAAATGAGCATGACCATATCGCCGTGCCCTATTCCTAATGATTGGAAGTAAGATGCAGTTTTGTCGCTTTCTCGTTTAATATCGGCAAATGTAAAATCTATTCTTTTTCCTTGATCGTTGGTCCAAAGCAGAGCTTTTTTTTCGGGAGCTATACGTGCCCATTCATCTACAACATCGTATCCGAAATTAAAACAATCGGGAACTTTTACCTTAAAATTTTTCATGAAGTCTTCCTGTGAAGAGAAAGACGTTTTATCTAAAAAGCGTTCTAACATAATGACTATGTGGGAATATTCCCTCTTTTTACTTGATGTTTGTGAAATACCTATTGTTACGGAAAGATCATTTAAAATATGATCGCCAGAAATTTGACTTGTCGGTCTATCGCTTTCATACCGTGCGGACGGGTAGAGTCGAATATAATACTGTCGCCTTCGTTCAGCACTAATTCTTTTTCTCCGATACGTAGATGCATGCTCCCTTCGAGAACAAGGTTAAATTCTTGTCCGGGGTGGGTGTTGAGCGTGAATGGCGCTTCGGGAGCCGATGGCTCGACCGTGACCATGAAAGGATCGGCTTTGCGGTTGGCGAATCCGGCGGCCAACGATTGATATTTATAGGCTTTTGTACGCTCTACGGCGACACCTTTGTCTTTTCGGGTAAGGAAATAAGAGTTCATTCGGGGTTCGTATCCGAACATCAATGCCGGTAATTCTACGCCGTAGTGCTTGGCTATCTGGTGCAGGAAACTGACCGGAATGTCTTTTTCGCCCGACTCGTAACCTAAATAGGTTTCCAAATCGATGTTGCAGGTTGATGCAATATCTTCGGGTCGAAGGTCTAGGGCATCTCTAAGGCCAACGAGCCGTTCCGCTATTTGTCGTATCTCTTCGCTCATGATTGCAAATATTTAGAAAGAGGTTTTAATATCTCTTACAAAAATAGAAAAATGAGAGAGAAAAAAGAAATTTGTTATACAAATAGGGTGAGTAATTGAACTTTGTAACTTTTATTAAGAGAGGAGGAAGACCAAAAAGGGTGCTATTTGCGCATTTTTGAATGTTATGTGCATTCTCTATTCTTCGGGAATTTCTTGTGGTATGTATTGATAAGCTCCGATATCTACACTCGTGGAACGAAGGTTCCCATACATATCTTTATCCAATGGGAAGATCGCGAAATCGGGGTTTCCTTTCCCGATAGCATCGGATTTATCCGACCCGATTCGATAATCGTAGTAGTAATGTTCTTCGCCGGTGGCTTTGAAAAACGGTTGTCCGTTCCATACGGTATTGATGAAATTGTCATCGTCTTCTCCGTTGGAACGGAGGAGGCAGGAACGGAAATATACATGGCTGCCGGTGAGGTCGATCGAGGGAATTTCCGATGTATTACCGTATAGTATGCTGTTGTTGAACCGGGCTCGCAGAAGGGCGGGACCTCCCGAAATCGTATCGGCCGGGGCACAATAGCTCATGTTCACGATGGGCGAGGTGATGATGTCGTAGAAATAGTAGTTGACGATTGTGCAGTGGGTGAAATCGGCTATTCCTCCTGTCAACGAGAGTATGGCTCCTCCGGCATCGGAAAGCTCGCTGTTCCAACAATTCAGCCGGCTGTATGCCGAAGTGATGAGATTACCCGACGAGTTGCGTATGCGGGAATTCGCTATTTCGAGACGAGGTTCTTCCGAAACGCACGAATCCAATACGATACCCGAAGTCATTCCTCGTACATAAGCGTACGATATTTTATTTCCGAAACTTTCGGGATAAAAACGGATACCGCCCCATTGCCCGCCGAGATTGTCGTAAGGCAAGTCTGCAAAGAGCCGGTCGAGCCGGTCGCCTCGTATTTGAACGGGGGCTTCCATCGACCCCTCGACTTGTAATTTCCCTTGTACCAACAGCGAAGCTCTATGGTGGAAATGCAGTCTTGCACCGGGTTCTATTTGTAATGTCGCTCCCGGAGCCACGACTAAACTGTCGTAGATGAGGTATGGCCGTTCATCGGTCAGATGGGTATCGGTCGTGAAGGTTTCCCCTCTTTTGATGATAACGTCCTGTCCGTAGGCAGTCAGCTTCACGTCTTGTTGGACGCCGTTGGTTACAAAGACGATCGAATCGACGATGAAAATGGGATTGTCCTGATTGGCAGGATCGATATTGGCTTCTACAAATACATATAGGCTGTCTTTCCCTCGGATTTCGACATTGGTGAAATTATCGCCCGACATACCGTCCACATTGATATGAAAGCCTGAATGTTCGGCATCGGCAAGTTTGATGGAAGAGATGTTCAACGATTTTTTGTTCGGGTTGTAAATGCGGAATGAACGAGTTGATGTCCCTATCGTGGTGAATACGGTATCGAAAGCAACCGTGTCGGTGGAGAATGCGAGTACATGCGACGGATTTGTGGTGAAATCGTCATCAATGCAGCTCGTCAGGCATGTACCTGTCAAGATACTCAGCAAAATTAAAGCAAAAGTTGTCGCTTTCATTGTATTATAAAAACGATATCGGTGCATCTTTATTGCGGAAGGCTGACGATTTTCTTTCGGGAGAGTGGCGTTTTGATTTTGTAATTGCAATATAGAATGTAACTCGATAAAAAAGAACAAGTATGTTTGTACTACTTGCTCCTTTCACTATCTTTGTAAGTACGAAGATAAGCTGCGGTTCGGGATAGGCAAGTCGGAAATGTGATTTCTGTTTGCCTCTGCTCTCACCTTTTGCTATATTTGTAATCGGATAAATAACGAATAAATCGATGGCTATGTTAATGACTACGACTCCTTCGGTAGAAGGGAAACGGATTGTAAGGTATTTGGGAGTTGTGACAGGCGAGACTATTATCGGGGCGAATGTGTTTCGTGATTTTCTCGCAGGGGTAAGAGATTTTTTCGGAGGCCGTTCCTCTGCTTACGAAGCGGTTTTGAGAGAGGCCAAAGATACGGCTCTTGAAGAAATGGCTCGACAGGCCGAAGCATTGGGCGCAAATGCCGTGGTGGGTATCGATTTGGACTATGAGACTGTCGGCGGATCGGGTAGTATGTTGATGGTTACGTGCAGCGGGACAGCTGTCAGGGTCGAATGACGTGACCAATTATTCCTAATCGGGTATGAAATATTATCTTATCGCCGGGGAGGCTTCGGGCGATTTACATGCCTCCAATTTGATGAGAGCCTTGCAACAGGAAGATGCGAACGCCGAATTTCGTTTTTTCGGCGGTGACTTGATGGCTTCTTGTGGCGGTACGCTGGTAAAGCATTATCGGGATATGGCTTATATGGGATTTATTCCGGTGTTGATGAATCTCGATAAAGTTTTGGCGAACATGCGTTTGTGTAAACAGGATATTGCCGCATTCCGTCCCGATGTGGTTATATTGATAGATTATCCGGGTTTCAATCTGAAAATAGCCAAATATGTGAAACGTCGTTTGGGTATTCCGGTTTATTATTATATTTCTCCTAAGATTTGGGCTTGGAAGGAATGGAGGGTAAAGAGTATCCGTCGGTATGTAGATCGACTTTATTCCATTCTTCCGTTCGAGGTTTCGTTTTATGCCAAGCACGATTATACGGTGGAGTATGTAGGAAATCCTACGGTCGATGAATTGGCTGTGCGGCCTTATGCCGATGAGAGTTTCGAGGATTTTACGGCGGAGTGCGGCTTGGGAAAAAAGCCCATAATAGCTCTGCTGGCGGGTAGCCGGGTAGCCGAGATTGATCATAATCTGCCTTTAATGATAGAGGCCGCAAAAACGTTCCACGACTATCAGTTGGTTATCGCAGGGGCTCCCGGTATTTCTCCCGACCAATATGCTCCTTATTTGCAGGACCGTTCGGTAAAAGTTGTTTGGGGCAAAACTTATCGTTTGCTTCAACAGAGTCGGGTGGCATTGGTCACATCGGGAACCGCTACGCTCGAAACCGCTTTGTTGCGAGTGCCTCAGGTGGTATGCTATCGACTGGGAGGAGGCAAGTTGTTTTATAAAACATTCGAGAAAATCTTGAAAGTACCGTATGTTTCGTTGGTTAATTTGATAGCCGATAGTCCTGTCGTATGCGAGTTATTGGGCTATCGGGCGACTCCTGAGAATCTTCGTCGAGAGTTAACTTCGTTGTTCGAAGAGACTACCCGAAAGAAAATGTTGGAGGGATATGATCTTGTTGCCGAGCGATTGGGTGCTCCCGGCGCTCCAAAGAATGCCGCCCGGTCTATGGTTGCCGATTTACGAACAAGGTGACATGTTATTGCAGTGCGTAGGGGGTGAGACTCTTGTTCCATGTTATTTTTCGGGTGTGGTTGATAGTGCTCAACCTTCGGAATCCATTCAACCCTTTTGAACCGGTGTTTTAAGGTATGCAATGAGGGCGGCGAAAGAGGTAAATCGCACTTCGTTCGTTGCGGTGTGTAACGACAGCGAGTCGTTTCTTTCGACGATGAGGCGGGGAAGCGATGAATCGGCTTCGCAAGGTGATATGCGGCAACCGTAATTGTTACGATTCAGAGCATTGACTGTCCAATGGAGAAGTGTTTCGTCCGTCGCATCTACGACAATTTCTTTTTCCCATTGAACCGAAGGGTAGTAACTGCCATGCGCCCGGTCGAAACAAATTTCCTTACGGTCGAACAAGGTATCGAGTTCTCCATTCAAAATGAGGTCCTCGGTTATTCCGCTACGCATTCCGTGCCCCTTCCGTAAAAGCCATAGGCAATCGGCGAGCACCAGCGCTTGTTCTATGTCGTGGGTCGACAGTAGTATCGCTTTGTTTTGGGCCGTGGCGATGTGGTGTAACAGAGTCATGATTTCTATGCGGCTCACCACGTCGAGGAAAGCGGTCGGTTCGTCTAATATAACCAGAGGGCACTCTTGCGCCAATACTTTTGCGATCATGGCTTTTTGCTTTTCTCCATCGGAGAGTTGCGCCATATAGGAGTGCGCTTTGTGTGAGATGCCCACGGCTTCGATAGCTTCGTCCACTACTTGCCGATCCTGTCGGTCGAGTTTCCCGAAAAATCCCGTATGCGGTTGCCGTCCGAGGGCGACCAATTCATATACGGTCAATCCTCCGGTTTGTGTCTTGTCGGTCAGTACAACCCCGATTTGGCGGGAAATTTCCCGCTCTGACATGGCAGACAACTCGTTTCCGTTCAACAGGATTTTTCCCGATAACGAAGGTTGGGACGCCGATAAGGTGCGTAACAGAGTCGATTTGCCCGAACCGTTTGCACCTAACAAGCAGGTGAGCTCGCCCTTGCGTAGGGAGAACGACAGATCGCCGTGAACTTGCTTAATATGCCCGTGCCCCGTTTTATATCCGATACAGAGCTGCTGTGCCGATAATATGTTTGCCTGTTCCTCCATCAGTTGAAATATTGGATTTTTCGTTGGTTGATGATGACATAAATAATCACCGGCGCACCTAAGACCGGAGTGATGGCATTGATGGGCAGGATGCCCGATTCTCCCGGCAGGATACAGATGAGATTGCACAGCAATGCGGTTACGGCTCCGCACAGCAAAGTCATCGGCAACAAGGTATTGTGGTTCGATGTCCCCAATAACAGTCGGGCGATATGAGGAACGGCGAGCCCGATAAACGAAATGGGGCCGCAGAATGCCGTGGTCGATGCCGTGAGCAGACCGGTGACGATGAGCAGCAGATTGCGGGTGAGTTTAATGTTTACTCCCAGATTGGCAGCATAACGGTCACCGAGCAGCAAGGCATTGAGTGGTTTTATCAGAAGTATAGCGATGATGAGGCCCACAGATACGAAAAGTGCGAAATAGGGCAGCTGCTCGCCGGTGACTCCGCTGAAATTTCCCATACCCCAAATCGTATAGGAGTGTACCCCTTCGGCTGTTGCGAAATAGTTGAGTAGAGAGATAACCGACGAAGTAATATAGCCTACCATTATACCGACAATGAGGAGCATGATGTTGTTCTTGACAATGGTCGAGAAAAAGAGTATCGTACCTAATACAGTGACTGAACCGAGAAAAGCTCCGGCAATGATGGCGGTGAATCCGGTGAGGGTGGTTGCCTCGGACACGCCGAGTGTCCCTCCCCAAAATAACATGACCAAAGCCACTCCTAAACTGGCTCCCGTATCGATTCCTAATATCGAAGGTCCGGCGAGCGGGTTGTTGAATGCCGTTTGAAGAAGCAGCCCGGCAACTGCCAATGCGGCTCCCGACAGGAGTGCCGCCACCATTTGCGGTAATCGGGATTCCAGCACGATGAATTTCCAGACTTCCTTTTCAGGTTCTTTTCCGCACAGGATATCCCATACGGCCGAAGCCGGTATTTGTACCGACCCGAACCATAAATTGGCGGCACATAATGCCAAAAGTAACAGGACGAGAACGACTATTAGCCGTTGTTCATGCTGTTTGTTCGGTTTGTCGTTCATTCGGATAGCGGTTGATAGTAACGGAATCGATAATCGGGGAACAGACCGGGGTGGAACAATGCAGCGAGTTCTTGTAACAACAGGTCGGGACGAAACGGAGTCTCTTCGTAGTAGTTGCATCGGGACGAGTCGCAACCGTATATCTTTTTCTCCCGGAAGGCTTTGAATCTTGCATAGGGTGCATATTCCTTTTGCAGAGTCCGATAGGAAAGCTCCGACACATTGAACGATTTAATAAGCCAAATGTCGGCTTCTCCTGCCCAGTTGAATACCGTTTCGAAAGAGAGCGGAATAGACCCTGTTTCTGGATTGTCGCTCCACGGGTAAGCGGCTCCGGCATCCTTGAAAAAGCGGGCCATATAGCTTTTTCCGCCGGGCATATACCATGCCGAACCGCTTTTTAATTCGCTGATGACAACGGGAGCAGAAGAAAGAATACCTATTTTATTTCTCAATTCGGTATAGTTTTTTTCGACTTCCGTAAAAATGGAATCGGCTTCGACCTCTTTACCGTATAACAGACCGAAGAATTTTATCCATTCTGCCCGGCCCAGAGGTGAAGTTTCCAAATAATCGGCGCATTCTATAATGGGTATTCCCATTTTCCCGATACGTCCGTATCCGGCGTTTTCGAAAGGAGATAATAAGATGGCATCCGGATTCAACGACATTACTCGTTCGATGTCGGGCGACATGGAATTTCCGGCATCGGTCAGTTTTCCGTTTTCCGCACGAGAGAGCAAAGCGGGCGTTTTGATATAGGAGAGGTCGCAGACTCCTCCTATTTGCGATAATGCGTTTAATTGCTCCAACAGGCTGCAATGTACCGAGGCATAGACTAATGTATTGGACAACGGAGTCCTTACGACGGTTCCTTGCGGTAGATTCGATGGAACGTTTTGTGTCTTGGGAACGAGGATATATCGGTGCAGCAACCGGGCGCTGTCCCACGGGTTGCTTATTTTTACATCGGTGTAGTCGTCATGAGAGGTAATAGAGAGTAGTTCGGCATACTCGATGATAGAATCGTTTCCGAGTTGTTCGTCGCTTTCTTGGGATTTCGGGTTACATTGTACCGAAAGGAGTACGAGCGCCGAAAGAACGAATGTATAAAATATCTTATTCATAACAGTCGGTCGTTTAACGGGGTTGATAACCTATATATTTCCCTGTGAGGTTGTTGCTCATGAGGTATTGTGCCGTTTGAAGCATGGAGAAGGCATATTCCCGCAGTTCTTGGCAGACGGCAGGATTATCGATATTGCCCCTCTTTTCGATAGCTCTTTCTTGCGAGAGCAACCACTCTTGGTTTTCTTTGGGTTTATAGATATAGAACAGCGAATCGTTCACGCATCCGATAGCATCGTCGGAGGTAAAGAATGCCGCTTTACGTTTTTCTTGCAAGAGATTTACCCCGAATCCGTTGTCGGTATAGTCTATGTTCAGCAAACCCAATACGGTGGGAGCTATATCCACTTGTCCGCCGAGGTCTTGTATCTGTCGGGGTTCGATAAATGAAGGCGAATAAATGAAAAGAGGCACATGGTTGAAACTGAGCGGCATATCGCTGCGGGGAGTACCCACGATTTTCCCGTGGTCACCGACGAAGACAAATATCGTGTTGTCGAACCATTCCTGTTGTTTCGCTTCATCGATAAATTCCTTTAAAGCATGATCGGCGAATTCGACGATTCGATGTTCGTCGGTATTACTGTGTGTCTTGAAATCTTTGGGAATAACATACGGCGGGTGGTTGCTGATGCTTAACAATACAGCGAAAAAGGGCTGCCCCTCGTTGGCAGTCTCTGTGAGAATGGGCAGGGCGTATTGGTATAGGAAATCGTCTTGGACACCGAAACTGTTGACTACTTTGTCTTGCGGATAGTCCTCTTGTGCAAAGATGCGGTCGAAACCATTGGTTCGCAGATAGCCGTTCATGTTATCATACTGCGACTCATGAGTCATGAAAAAAAGCGTACGGTATCCGTTATCTTGTAAAATGGTGGGTAGTCCGGCGAAGAAAGGAATAACGGCTCCTTTCATGGAATTCCGTTTCATCAGAGCCGGATAGGAATACAAGACGGAGTGTATGGCATGGTTGGTATGAGTTCCCGCCGAGAAAAATCGATTGAAGCAAAGCGGCCGGACGGCTATTGAATCGAGAAACGGGGTGAGGTGCTCGGGATTACCGAAATGCCCCAGCAATTCGGCCGACATCGATTCCATGAAAACGAGGACTACGTTTTTACGGCTGGGTTGTCCCGGATTTTCTATTTTTCGGGCAATGGGCGATATGTCGGGAAGCGAGTCCGTGATATTCAGTTCTCTGCGAACCGTAGAGATCGCCTCTTTCTCGTCCATCAAATCGATTTCCCGATTTTCCGATTTGGAAGCCTCTAACGAACTGCGCAATAAATTGAACGAGGGGCTTATACCCAATTGGTTCAAAAATGTATTGTTGCAATAATAGGCCGCACTTACTTTGATAGGGTTGTATCCCATGCGTCCGCGTATGCCGAATAAACATACTCCTATTAGAAGAGTCGAGCAAAGGAGTGTAAGCAGCTCGGGTTTCCAATGAAATTTTTCGGCAGATACTCTTTGTATATCGCGACAAGTTCGATGTAATAATATCCGGGAGAGAAAGACGAAAAGGAAAGAGAGACACAGAAACAAGACGAATGCGACGATATAGGAGAATTCACCGAACATAAGTCCCAATGTCGTTCCGGTGTAGCCGAACCAGTTGAAAATGGAAGCGTTGATGTGTTTGAAGAAATAAGCGAAATAAGGTATATCGGCAGCCGATATGGCGAATGCCACGACGTAAAAGACCGAGAAAAAGATATGGATTCCCCGGTACAGGTTTTTACCGAAATATCCTATCAGGGAACAGATCGAGACGATAACGAGCGGCAGAATCGATATATAACAGGCTACGACATTGTCGAGCCACAATCCCCGGACGAATGCTTCGAGACGGGTGAATACCGAAATTTCTTCGTCCATGAGATATTCGTACCCTTGTAGGAAGAGGATCAGACGGAATGCCGTAAAGAGAATGAGTCCCAACACATGTATCGAAATCAGATAGCGCAGGGCATATAAATATCGTTTCATCGGTCGGTTATTGTTAAACGCCTCAAAGATACGGAAAGGTGAGTGCAGAGACAAACGAAAATCTTGTTTCCGATTTGGCTATGCCGAACCGCATCGTATCTTCGTTGTGACAAAGATAATAATTTTTCACGAAAGGCCGGTCGATTGTACGGTTGTCGTTTGATTTATCTCGCCGTAATGTGGAAACAGCCTTGTCGTATTTCGTATTTGATGTAGCATTTGTGTTCTTTGCGTAAATCGTACAGAACCTCGCCGAGTAAAATTCGTAGTCGGTCGGAGGGTACGAAATAGGTCGAGTCGGTTACGTTGTATCGATTGTAGGCTATGTCGAAAGTCGTGCCGTAACGGTGTGCCGAGTTTTCGCTGGCGTTTGTATTTCGCCGGCGTAACGACTTTATCGATTCATCGGAACGCAATGCGCTGGTGAGAATAATTTGTCTTCCTCCCGAACCTCGGTTCGTTAACGAGTCTTGGAAGTTTTTGCCTATCTTCATGAGCAACCATTTGGTTTTGGGAGTCAGATATGGGATCGAATGAGTCAGTTTATCGACGGTGTAGTATTCACAACTGTCTATTTTAGCAAGTTTCCAGAATCCCAAATTCCGGGCATCATCGAGCGATTCCAATGGTTCTATCCCGTTCTTTTTGGCAACAGCAAGATGTTTGTCGTTCAAGTCGTTGAATAGTTTGCGGAAACTGGAATATCGTACAGGACTCTTTTTCCAGCCGGTTGTGCGCGGTTGGGGTTGTTGTTTTACTTCGAATGTATCGATAAGAGAACTTTCCGGGTAATCAGATTCGACCTGTTTGCCTTTGCAGCCAGATAAAAAAGACAGGAATATAACGATCGTAAAAAAGAGAAATGAGAACCGTCGCATGATGTAAGGTTTTTCCGGAGAAATCATTTAGCCGGATAGCCGACAGTCTGGGTCAATACTACTTTTTGTTTTTCGTTCAGCTTTAATATTTTTGCCAATTCATCGCCATTGAACGAGCCGCGAACGACTGTACCCAAACCGACCGAGGCACAATAGAGATAAATGTTCTGGGAGATGAATCCGCAATCGACGAACATCATGTCGTTACCCGGCGCTTTTTCCAAATCGGCAGTAAAAATAATGTTGAGAGGCGCAGTGTGTACGAACGGTTGCATGCCTGCGTTTTCCCGGAAATCTCCTTTGGCGATTTCCGCCAGTTTATTCTGTTTGGCATCATAGAGATAGACCCCTTGTGCCGTGACGATATATAGTGAAATTTCTTGACGATTCATGGCCGAAGGCGCCGTACGCTTGTCTTCTCGGTTGTATCCCCATGCCGCCCACAATAGGTTGGAAAGGGTTTGTGAGTCTATATTCTTTTGTGTATCGAAGTCGCGTGTCGAGGCGCGTTTGGAGAGAACCTGCAAGAGAGGTTCTCCGCCCTGTTTTTGCGGGGAGGGGAGTTTTATGTCTTGTGCAATCGAGAGTAAGCTGCTTGTTACGAATAGAGATAATAGTAAACCTTTGATTTTCATAATACTCTGTTTTGTGTTTCGAACAAAGATAAAAAATTATTCGGTAGAGTGTGGAAATAAAAATGTGAAATTTATCAAAGTCAAAGAAAATAAAAGAGTTACATACCGAGGTAATTAGATGGAAAGTTGTACTTTTACACCGATTTTGCTGCAATAATGTGGAGTGTTTATGAAGAAGAAACTATATATAATTCTGGGTTTTATTCTTGTGGCCTTGTTTTCGAACGAGAAAATACAAGCGCAGGAATCAAAACCGGGAATCTTGCCCGATACTTTACAAGTGAGTTTATTGACTTGCGGACCCGGAACGGAGGTGTATGAATTGTTCGGTCATACGGCGCTGCGGGTGAAACAGCAGAGACCCGGAGGTTTCGATTATGTTTTCAATTATGGCATGTTTAATTTCGATGCTCCCGGCTTTATCTGGCGGTTCACGAAAGGTGAAACCGATTATTGTTTAGGAATAAACGATTTTCCCGATTTCTTATTAAATTATCAGTTTCGGGAATCGAAGGTCGATGAGCAGGTGTTGAACTTGACACCCATACAAAGCAGAGCCTTATTCGAGGCTCTGTTGGTTAATGCCATGCCTCAGAACCGGGTTTACCGGTATAATTTCCTGTTCGATAATTGTGCTACCCGTCCTCGTAATATGGTAGAGATGGTATTGGATAACAAGGTGCGATATAAAGAGCCGGGGGAGTCTTTGCCTACTTTTCGCGAGGAGATAGACCGATATGCGGGTATTTGCCCGTGGTTGATTTTCGGTATCGACTTGGCATTGGGAAGCGGTTTGGATAGGCCGATGACTTATCGGGAACAAATGTTCGGTCCCGAAATATTAGAGAAAGCTTTTTCCGAGGCAGCCGTTCAAATGAGTCCCGACTCGGCGGCTGTCCCGTTGGTGAGCCGAACGGAGGTGCTGTACGATCCTGAGGTTCCGGCGTGTCCTCCCGAAACACCATTTTATTTGACGCCACTTTTCGTTGCATGGTTGTTTTTCTTCTTTGTCGCGGCTGTGTCGGTATATGGTATTTCCCGAAAAAGGTACTCCCGGGTATTCGATACAGTCTTGTTTTCGATTTACGGATTGGGCGGCTTAGTCGTGTTTTTCCTTATGTTCGTTTCTGTTCACCCGGCGACTTATCCCAACTATTCAGCGTTTTGGTTGCATCCCTTTTGGCTGTTGATGGCTCTTTTTATTTGGTTTAAATCTCTTAAAAGTATCGTTAGATACTATCATTTTGCTAACTTTGCAGGGTTGTTGTTATTTGTGGCCCTTTGGCACTGGATTCCACAACAGTTTAATGCCGCATTTTTTCCGTTAGTGTTGGTATTGGTAATTCGTTCGTTTACCTATTTGGCGGTATCCGTTCGTTTGAAAAAAACGGAGAAAAACAAAGATGAAAAATAAAGTATTAGCGACAATTCTCTTTTCTCTGCTGGTCGTACCGTTGGTGCAGTCTGCCGACAACAGTCCTCGTTTGGTGGTGGGTATTACGGTCGATCAACTGCGTACCGATTATTTGGAAGCCTTGCAACACCTTTTCGGGGAAAAGGGTTTTAAACGGTTGATGCGAGAGGGAGTTGTCTGTGAAAATTTGGTTTTCGATTTCCCGAATATCGATAAGGCTTCGGCAACGGCTACTCTGTATACGGGAACAACTCCGTTTTTTCATGGCATTCCGTCGGAGCGTTTTTTCAATACGGCATTTCTGCGGGAAGAGTTTATTCTGAACGACCCGTCCAAGATAGGGAATTATACCGATGAAACTTTTTCACCTGAACGTATTCGTACTTCGACGCTCAGCGACGAGGTAAAAATCGTGAGCGGAGGATTGGGACGCGTGTATGCCGTAGCGCCCGATGCACAGCAGTCTATTATCAGTGCGGGACATGCGGCTAATTGCGCTTTCTGGATTAACGATAGGAATGGCAAGTGGGCGACGACCACTTATTATCGTGATGTTCCCGCTTATGTCGAACAATTCAATTATGTGCGTTCTTTATCGGCTCGTATCGATACGCTTTCTTGGACTCCGGTTTATACGCCCGACCGTTATACGGCCATACCGTATCTGACGAATGATTTTTCTTTTAAACGAACGTTTGCCCGGGACGGCCGCGATAAGTTCGTGCAGTTTAAGACGACGGCCTTGGTTAATCAGGAGATTACCGATGTGGCCGTGGAGTTCTTGGATAAAGGACTTTTGGGACGCCGTGGTGTCCTCGATATGCTGAATGTCGGTTATACGGCCGGCGTGTATCTGAACAAGACCATACAGGACTACGGCTTGGAGTTGCAGGATACTTATGTGCGACTGGATAGGGATATAGCCCGTCTGCTCGATGAAATAGACAAGAAAGTGGGTCTTGCTAACACGGTCGTTTTTTTGACCTCTACGGGATATTTCAAGGGGGAGGCGAAAGAGTCGCCCATTTATAATATACCTTCGGGAGAATTTTATCCCCGGCGTGCAGTCTCTTTGTTGAACGTTTATCTGATGGCTCTTTACGGTCAAGGAGATTGGGTGATAGGTTACCAGAATCGACAGATTTTCTTGAACCGGAAACTAATTAAGGAGCGAGATGTCGATGCCGATGAAATGCGTAATCGGGCAGCTTCGTTTCTGATTCAGATGACGGGTGTACAAGACGTTTATACATCGCAACGTCTGTTGCTGAGTAATGGAACCGATCGTGTCGCCGCCATGCGAAACAGCTATTATCCCAAACTGTCGGGCGATCTCGTGCTGGATTTGTGTCCCGGTTGGGAGGTTGTTTATGAAGATGCGAATGATACCCGCGAATATGTTCGTGTCAATGCTGTTCCTGCACCGTGTTTTATTTTGGCACACGATGTGAAGCCGGTGCGTATCACCTCTCCGGTGCGTGCGACGGCCATCGCTCCTACCGTTTCTCGCCTTTTGCGGATTCGTTCGCCGAATGGTTCGGCCGATGCTCCGCTTCCCGAAATACAATACTAATTCATTCCTTTTTGCGGAGTTAGCAAAATTTGCACTATTTTTGCAGGGTATGTTATACCTTTGCCTTATAGGTAATTTTTAACGAATAAAACAAATACTTTATATGGGATTTAATGATTTATTAAAAAAGCTGTTCGGTAATAAGTCGCAGCGCGATTTAAAAGAAATAGAGCCTTACATTCAGAAAATAAAGGCTATTTCGCCCGAACTTGAAAAATTGTCGAACGATGAGTTGCGTCACCGTATCGATGTGGTGAAACAACATATTCAGGATTCGGTGGCCGATGACCGTAAACGTATCGCCGAACTGAAAGAGCATGTAGAAACGCTCGATTACGATAAACGCGAGTCTACATGGGAAGAAATCGATAAAATCGAGAAAGAGATATTGAAAAAAATAGAAGATGTTCTCGACGAATCGCTTCCCGAAGTTTTCGCTGTGATGAAAGAGACGGCGCGTCGATTCAGCCAAAATGAAACTGTCGAGGTTACGGCAAATGATTTTGACCGGAGCTTGGCGGTAGACCATGATTTTATACATATCGAAGGAGACAAAGCTATTTATGCCAATCACTGGATGGCCGGTGGTAACGAGGTCGTTTGGGACATGGTACACTACGATGTGCAGCTGATCGGCGGTGTCGTGTTGCATAAGGGTAAAATTGCCGAGATGGCTACCGGTGAGGGTAAGACTCTGGTCGCTACGCTCCCTGTATTCTTGAATGCTTTGTCGGGCAATGGCGTACATGTGGTAACTGTGAACGACTACCTTTCGAAACGTGACTCCGAGTGGATGGGGCCTCTTTATATGTTCCACGGTTTGTCGGTGGATTGTATCGACAAGCACGAGCCGAACTCCGAAGCCCGTCGTAATGCATATAACGCCGATATTACATTCGGTACGAACAACGAATTCGGTTTCGACTATTTGCGTGACAATATGGCCAGCTCTCCGCTCGACTTGGTACAGCGCATGCACAACTATGCGATAGTCGATGAGGTCGACTCTGTGTTGATCGATGATGCACGTACGCCGTTGATTATATCCGGTCCTACCCCCAAAGGCGATGACCAGATGTTCGAGCAGTTCCAGCCCAAAGTGGAAGAATTGGTGAAGATGCAGCGAAACTTGGTTACGAAGTTGTTGGCCGAAGCCAAGATTAAGATAGCTTCCGATGATAAAAAGACTCGTGAGGAAGGAGCCGTACTGTTGTATCGTTGTTTCAAAGGATTACCTAAGAACGGGGCGCTTATCAAATATTTGAGCGAACCGGGTATTAAACCTTTGTTGCTCGAAACCGAGGCTATCTATATGGCCGATAACAACCGTCGTATGCCTGAGATTACGGACGACCTCTATTTTGTAATCGATGAAAAGAATAACGGTATCGATATGACCGACAAAGGTCTCGACGTGATGACCGGGAAATCGGACGATCCTAATTTCTTCGTATTGCCGAATATCAGCGAGCTGCTTTCCGACCTTGAAAATCAAGGACTTTCTCCCGAAGAAAAACAAGCCAAAAAAGACGGAATCTTGCAAGATTACGCGATCAAGGCCGAGCGGGTTCATACGGTGAATCAGCTGTTAAAGGCGTATACCCTTTTCGAATTGAACGACCAATATGTGGTAATCGATAATAAAGTGAAAATCGTCGATGAGCAAACGGGGCGTATCATGGAAGGCCGCCGCTACTCCGATGGTTTGCACCAAGCTATCGAGGCGAAAGAGCACGTTAAGGTAGAGGCCGCTACGCAGACTTTTGCGACGATTACTTTGCAGAACTATTTCCGTATGTATCACAAGCTGGCCGGTATGACCGGTACTGCCGAGACCGAAGCCGGGGAGTTCTGGGATATTTATAAGCTCGATGTCGTGACGATTCCTACCAATAAGCCGGTAGCTCGTATCGATATGAACGACCGGGTATATAAAACCAAACGGGCGAAATACAACGCCGTCATCGAAGAAATCGTGAAAATGGTAGAAGCAGGTCGTCCTGTATTGGTAGGTACGACTTCGGTCGAAATATCGGAATTGTTGAGCCGTATGTTGACTTTGCGTAAGATTAAACACAATGTATTGAACGCCAAGTTGCACCAACGCGAGGCCGAGATCGTGGCACAAGCCGGACAAACAGGTACGGTCACGATCGCTACCAACATGGCCGGTCGTGGAACCGATATCAAGCTCTCGCCGGCCGTGCGTGAAGCCGGAGGTTTGGCGATTATCGGAACCGAGCGTCACGAATCCCGTCGTGTAGACCGTCAGTTGCGTGGTCGTGCCGGTCGTCAGGGAGACCCCGGTTCTTCGGTGTTCTTCGTTTCGTTCGAAGATACGGTTATGCGTCTGTTCGCTACCGATCGGGTAGTGAAAATGCTCGACCGGCTGGGTCTTAAAGAAGACGAGATGATCGAACACAATATGGTTTCCAAGTCCATCGAGAATGCCCAACGCCGGGTAGAGGAGAATAACTTCGGAATCCGTAAGCGATTGCTCGAATACGACGATGTGATGAATGCACAGCGTAATGTGATTTATACCAAGCGTCACCATGCTTTGATGGGAGAACGTATCGGCATCGATATTATGAATATGTTCTATGACACGATAGAGTCTTTGGCCGATACCTATGACGGTACGAGCGATTACGAAGACTTGTCGATGGAGATGTTCAAGATTTTTGCCGTGGAAATGCCTTTCGATGAGGAGAAATTCCGCTCCATGAAAAAGAGCGAAGTGATCGACAGCCTTTATGAGGCCGTTGTCGCTACCTTTAAGCGCAAAGGCGACCGTATGGCCGAGATCGCTCACATGAATATAAAACCGTTTGTGGAACAACGGGGATTATCCACGGGTATGATACGAGTGCCCATTACCGATGGCAAGCGTGTATTCGGTATTGCTTGCGATATAAACGAAGCCTATAAGAGTGAGTCGCAATCGGTCGTTAAGCAATTCCAGAAAGCCGTGTTGCTTATGACGATCGACGAGGCTTGGAAAGAGCATCTTCGTGAGCTCGACCAATTGCGTCAATCTGTGCAAAATGCCAGCTACGAACAGAAAGACCCGCTGTTGATTTATAAACTCGAATCGTTCAATCTCTTCAAAGAGATGGTCGAGACGATGAACCGGAAAGCCATCGCTGTTCTCATGCGGGGACAGATTTATATTCAGGAACCGCAAGATGTGCGTGAAGCAGCTCCCGAACGAAGGGAAGATTACAGCAAGTATCGTACTCAAAAAGACGATTATCCCGGCCAGTCAGCACAAGCTGCCGCTGCGGCTGCTCCTCAACAGCCCCGGGTCACCGAGCCGATTAAGGCTGCACCACGTGTGGGGCGTAACGATCCTTGTCCTTGCGGTAGTGGTAAGAAATATAAAAATTGTCACGGGAAAGGACTTTAATATCCTTTTTGTGTTAGTAATAATGAAGGCGGTTCCTGCAAAGGAATCGCCTTTTTTATGAAATAGAGTCGGTGGTTTAGTGATTTAGTAAAAAATTCGTAAAGGGAAAACTTGAATTTTAGAGATGAGTCTCTTGTCGATAAACATATTCCGGACATTTCGGTGAAGGGTTGATTCTTGCTTAAATTTCTATGCAAAGTGTATTACTCCTTCTCACCTGTGTTGCGGAGCCATATAGGAGAGAAACGGAGGAGCGGTAGCGACGAGGAGAGTGGTTAAAAAAGATAGTATATAGGATTTTTGACTGTAAGGATTAATCTCTCTCACCCTACGGGTACTCCCCCTATTTCTTTGGGAACACAGGGGGGGAGAGGAGGGGTAACCCTGTCACTACCGCTGTCGGTATTTTCTAACCCCTCCGTCCTTCGGCCACCTCCCCTATATTTTGCTGAACAAAATACAGGGGAGGAGTTTAAATAACCCTCTATTCATTTGTGTCACTTCCCTTATGTTTTGCCTTGCAAAACATAAGGGAGAAGGCTTACTGCCCTTCTATCGCATTATTTATCGAATCGCAGCATTACGGGGTGTGGCGTTAGTCATATTAGGGAGGTGTCACAAAGTGACGGAGGGGTTGAAAAAGATTATATGGGGTTAGAGGCATAAACGGACAATCTCCATTAATTATCGACAGAACTGTTTTAGTTTCTCCTTTACTTATAAATCGAGATGAAAGAAATGTTTTGTACAAGCTGGATTTGTAAAATGTTTTAGTTGAAAAGAGCGAAATCTCTTTTCTTCTCTTATCTATTAGAGTATGGAAAATTGTATAACAGAGAAGGTCTGTTGTCTCTCTTGCCAATGAAAAATATATCATAATAAAAATTTTTTAGAAAATTATTTGGTTTATAATATAAACCGATTTATATTTGTGCTGTAATTATAGCATGAAAAGAGAGTATATAGCTATATAGTTTATAAAATAAACCAATTTGTAAATCTAAAAATCGACTTATGGAAGAACAGAAAATGAATGAGAAAGAGAGTTTGGAACTCATCGCTCAGATGATTCGAGTTACAAAACAAAGCATCGGGAGTGGCAGTGGAAATAAATTTTTGATGTATGGCTATACGGCTGCTATTCTGTCGATCGTTATCTATGCTTTGGTTTACTTTACGGGAAACAGTGCGTGGAGTGCCGGGTGGTTCTTGATGTTTTTGCCATTTCTTGTCAGTAGCGTATGGGAGAAAAGAAATAGGCCGAAAGTAGTGACTTATACCGACCGCATGATCAACGAAACATGGAGAGTCATAGGAGCATTGTTTGTACTTACTGTCTTGACGATGATCGTATTGGGGTTTGTTATCGGTCGTGTCAATTTCGGGTTGATGATGCCGTTGGCTTTGTTGTATTGTGGTATGGGTACGTCGATTACCGGTCTGGTTATCAAGGAATCCAGCCTTACTTATTTCCCGTTGCTCGCGCTTGTCACGGCTATTTATATGTTTATGACTATGCCTTCTTTACATACGCCTATGGTGTGGCAGCTCTATTTCGGGGGATCGTTTGTCGTCGTGATGATTGTTCCGGGACATATTCTTAATGCAAAGTGTAAAAAAATATGTTGAAAGAATTAGATCCTTTGTTACACTCGCAGTTGAGGTTGGCTGTCATGTCGATTCTCTTGTCGGTAGATGAGGCGGATTTTGTTTATCTGAAAGAAAAGACCGGGGCGACTTCCGGAAACCTGAGTGTGCAGATAGATAAATTATCGGCGGCCGAATATATTCGGGTCAGGAAAGAATTTGTCGGCAAGAAAACAAGGACATCGTGCCAAATAACCGAAAAAGGAAGGGGGGCTTTCGAAGCCTATGTAAATACTTTAAAAGAGTATCTTAACTGGTAAAGAACTATTCTCTATTCCAAGACAAAGAAACCCCTCGCCTTGTATATATAGGCGAGGGGTTTATACGATTTTCTTTTCGGATTTTTACAGTAGTGCTTTGATTTTAGCTTCCAAATCGGCTTTCGAAGCAGAACCGACATGTTTGTCCACTAGTTTACCCTCTTTGAAAAAGAGCAAGGTGGGGATATTGCGAATACTGTATTCTGCACTTAAATCGGCGTCATCGTCAACATTGTATTTCCCGATTATCACTTTGCCTTCATATTCTTCTGCAAGTTCGTCTACCGAAGGTGCGATCGCACGACAAGGGCCGCACCATTCCGCCCAAAAATCGATAACTACCGGTTTGCCGGAGGCAATCAATTCTTTTGCATTTTCATCATTGATTTTCAATGCCATAATTTTATTTTTTACTGTTTTATCGTTTCAATTTATTTTACAACAAAAGTAGGTAATCTCTGGTTGAGTCGCAAACGATTATTCATTTATTTTGAAAGAGACCTCGTCGTTCTCGCTTAAAAAATCGATGAGTTCTTCCGTTATCATCGGTTTGCGCCTCGATCTCAGCCGTACCGATTTATCCAACTCCGAATCGTATATTTTGAAACTCAATTCTGCCTTGTGCTGGTGTGCCGGAGGCATAAATTCGGAAAGTGTCTGTATGAATCCGTTTTTTACCAATCGGGCCGGTAGCTCGATTGTGATGGAATTAAGTAAAGTACCTTTTAATTCGGATAGTAGCTTTATCTCCAAAATTTTCAAATCAATACGGCCGGGGGTGAACTTCGATGGTTGACAGCGAGCCCTTATCCACACGAAAGTTCCGTTATTGGCTCCATACTTTCCGTAGTCTATGAAGTCTTGGCCGAATAAAGGTATATCTTCGGCTCCCGAATAGTCTTCTATTTTAAGGAAACCATATTGACCGCCTCTTTTCCCGATTCCCGTTCGGTAGTCGACAACCACTCCTCCGAATGTCAGCTCTTTATTTAAGAGGGATTCTCGGTCTTTCAAATCGGTCATGCGGGTATTGCAGCCGTACAATAATTCCAATTTATAGGCATCGAGCGGGTGTGCCGAAAGGTACATGCCAACGAGCTCTCTTTCCTTGTCCAAACGCTCGATGTCGGAGAGGGGCACACCCCGTGGGATTTCGGGCGGGGTCGTTACGATGGGAGCTACGCTTCCGAATAAAGACGTAGCTTGGGACATTTTGTCATTTTGTACTTTTACACCGTAACGTACCAATGTTTCTAAGAAAATTTCTCCTTTGCTGTTCAATGCAGTGAAATCTTCCCGGTGAATTTCTTTGAATGAGTCGAAGGCTCCGGATATGGCCAATGACTCTATCGTTTTTTTACCACAAGCCGAAAGATTGACTCGTTCCACAAAGTCGAATATTCCCTTATACGGGCCGTTGGCTTCGCGCTCTTTGACAATGGCTTGTACCGCCGAGTCTCCGACTCCCTTGATTGCTCCTAATCCGAAACGGATATTTCCTTTCTTGTTTACCGAGAACTTATACTGGCTTTCGTTGACATCGGGGCCTAACACTTGAATCTTCATGGATTTGCACTCGTCCATGAATTTTGTGATTTCCGTGATGTTATTGAGGTTTCGGCTCAGCACTGCCGCCATATATTCCGATGGATAGTTGGCTTTCAGATATGCCGTTTGGAACGCTACCCATGAGTAGCATGTGGCATGGCTTTTATTGAAAGCATAAGAGGCGAATTTCTCCCAGTCGGCCCATATTTTTTCGAGTACTTCTTTTTTATGTCCGTTTTTCTCGCCGCCCGAAATGAAAAGGGGCTTCAACGCATCTAGTTTATCTTTCAGTTTTTTACCCATCGCTTTACGCAATCCGTCGGATTGACCGCGTGTGAAATTGGCGAGCAGACGGGAGAGCAACATGACCTGCTCTTGATATACCGTAATTCCATAAGTGTCTTTCAGATACTTTTCCATGATAGGAATATCGTACACGATAGGTTCTTTCCCATGCTTGCGGGCGATGAATTGCGGTATGTATTCCATAGGTCCCGGACGATAAAGAGCGTTCATGGCGATGAGGTCTTCGAACGTCGTGGGATGCAGCTCCCTCAGATATTTTTGCATGCCGGCGGACTCGAACTGGAATGTTCCGGTTGTCCGTCCTGCACTGTATAATTCGTATGTCTTGGGATCATCGATAGGAATAGAGTCGATATCTAGTTCTATGTGACGGGTTTGGCGAATGTTTTCGATGGCTTCTTTGATGATAGAGAGCGTTTTTAATCCCAAAAAGTCCATTTTTATCAAGCCGGTATCTTCTATAACGCTGCCTTCATATTGGGTAACGAGCATTTTCTCTCCGGTCTCTTTATCGTCGGCCGTACTCACCGGAACCCAATCGGTTATATCGTCACGCCCGATGATAACGCCACAGGCGTGAACACCGGTATTTCGCACGTTTCCTTCGAGCATTTGGGCATATTTCATTGTATTGGACAGTAGCTCGTCGCTCGAATTGCAAGCATCCTGCAACTCTTTGACATTGGCGATACAATTTTTCAGGTTTATTTTTTGGGCTTTCCCGTTCTTTTCGGGTAAACGGTCGGGAATCAAGCGAGTCAAACGATCCGATTCGGGCAACGGTAGTTTTTGTACACGGGCTACATCTTTAATCGCCAATTTTGTAGCCATCGTGCCATAGGTGATGATGTGTGCCACTTTTTCGGCTCCGTATTTTTCGGTTACCCATTGCAATACCCGCCCACGACCGTCATCGTCGAAGTCCACATCGATATCGGGCAAGGAAATACGGTCGGGATTAAGGAATCGTTCGAATAGTAAATCGTATTTTAGAGGGTCTATCTGTGTAATTTTCAAGCAATAAGCGACAACCGATCCGGCGGCTGAACCACGTCCCGGACCGACTGAGACATCGAGCTCTTTGCGGGCAGCATTGATGAAATCCTGTACAATGAGGAAGTAACCCGGAAACCCCATCGTTTTCATGATATGAAGTTCGAAAGTGATTCGCTCCATAATTTCGTCGGATAGTTCCTCTCCGTATCGTTCGTGCGCTCCTTTGAAAGTCAATTCTTTCAAGTAATCGGCTTCCAACTTGATGCGGTACAGTTTGTCGTAACCGCCCAAATTTCCTATTTTCTTGTTCGCTGCGGCTTCGTCCAAAACGAGATTCCCGTTTTCGTCCCGAGTGAATTCATTGAACAAATCTTCTTCGGTAAATTTTTTCCGATACTCTTCTTCTGTACCGAAGTTTTCGGGAATCGGGAAAGTAGGCATCAAAGGCGGGTGGTCGATGGAATAAAACTCTACCTTGTCGAGGATTTCCAACGTATTGGACAGGGCTTCGGGCACATCGGAAAAGATGTCGTTCATCTCCTGTTGGGTCTTTAACCACTCTTGTTTGGTATATAGCATGCGATTGGGGTCGTCCAAGTCTTTACCCGTACTCAAACAAATGAGTCGGTCGTGTGCTTCGGCATTTTCTTCTTCCACGAAATGAACGTCGTTGGTACATACCAGTTTGATTCCATGCTTGCGAGAGAGCTCTATCAGCCTATCGTTCACTACTTGTTGCAGCGGGTATGTTTCGTGGTTGGCTCTCGGTACGGTAGCTTTGTGGCGTTGTAATTCGAGGTAATAATCTTCTCCGAAGATATTCTTGAACCATAGGATAGCTTCCTCGGCTCCTTGAATGTCGCCGGTAAGGATTCTTCTCGGAATCTCTCCACCCAGACATGCAGAGCAAACAATCAGCCCTTCGTGATATTTTTCAAGTTCGTATTTGTCGGTACGGGGACGGGAATAAAATCCGTCGGTCCAGCCTTTCGATACCAACTTTACCAGATTGTGATAACCTTTCAGGTTCTTTGCAAGGACAACCAAGTGATAACCGCCCTCGTCGACAGCTCCCCGACGAATAGAAAAGCCATCGACCTCGTTGACGACGGCAGTACGTATTTCCCTCGGTGTGGCATCCTTGTCGGTAAGCCGACGACGGGCTACGTACATTTCACACCCGAATATCGGTTTGAATATTTTGGCTTCGAGTTTTGCCTTTTCTTCTTGCAGGGAGGCCAATTCTTTTTCTTTGTCTTCTGCCTCTTCCGCACCGCTTTCGATGGCTTCGATTCGTTTCTGTACACCTTTAATGGCATCTTTTGTCGCTCCGTTTTTCTTTTTTACCAGATTGAAAAACTCTTTTATCCCGAACATATTACCGTGGTCGGTCAATGCCAAACCTTTCATTCCGTCGCGTATAGCCTTATCGACCAATGCCGGAATCGAAGCCTGACCGTCAAGAATAGAATATTGGGAGTGAACGTGCAGATGAATAAAGGGTTGCATAAACAGATAAAATTTAGTTTCAGGGGCTTAAAGTTACGAAGTTATTCGCAGAGAAAAAAGGACACGACGATAGAAAATCGGCGGGGTTGCATCTTTATCCTTTACCCCCGTTCCTGTTTTATGGAACGGGGGTAAAGGATAATGCATTTTAACCTCCTCCACTGCGCACGGTAAAGTGCGATAGGAGAGGTGTCATGAAGTGACGGAGGAATTCAAAAAGACATTTTTACGATAAAGATACTATTTCTACCGGAGCGTTCGTAATGGCCTTCATGCCTTCGGGTGTGATCGTATAGGTATCTTCGATTCCAACTGCGCCTACATGGGGTATGACAAATTTCGGTTCAAGAGCTATGACTTGATTCCCTTCTAAAATATCTTTCGAGCGCGGAGCTAAGACCGGAGCTTCATTAACTTCGATGCCTACACCGTGTCCGATAAATCCGGCCTTCTGGGTATGTCCCATAAAGTAATTTTCCAATCCGGCCTCCTTTGCTATCGAAATCGCCAGATTATATAAGTCGGCCGCCTGCACACCCGGTTTGCCCATTTGGCTTACAGCACGATGAATATCGATGGAACATTGGTGGGCTCGATGGGCTAGGTCGGGTAATTCCCCTACCGAATAGACTCGGGTCATGTCAGTCATGTATCCGGTGAAATTGCCGCACATGTCTACCATCACAGCCATGCCCGGACGAATGAGCGAACCATTGCAACCTACCGGTATCGAGCAGCTCAATCCGGCTCCTCCCATAGCAAAATCGTACGGTGTGGGAGTATCTGCATTATCGCCGCAAATGACATTGCCCATGAAAATCTCCATGCTTTGTCCGTTTATTCTGAAAAGCCCCAGATTTCCGTGCAACCGCAACAAGCGTTCTATTTCTATCTGTAATTCGATATCGGTCATTCCGTTATGATAGACCGATTCGATACGATGATATACTTCGGCATGTTTCACGGCGGACTCGTGCAATAACCCCAATTCGTAATCGGTTTTTACCGAACGTACTTTCCGCATGACAGCCGAGCCGTTCGTTATTTCTGCATCGGGAAATACGGCGGATAACCGTGTGAAATCGCCGTGAGATGCATCCCACTCGATTGCGAGTTTGCGGGGAAGTGGTAGCCCTATTTCGGTGAGTAAAGCCGGAATTTGTTCGGGTTTATGGATATAATGAACATTTTCTCCTTTCAACCCTATGGGACGGCGAACGAAATAAATCGCTTCACCCTCCGAAGGTATATAGGTATAACCGTTGAATACCCGGCCCGAAGAATAGTATAGATTGGCGTTCGTATTCAACAAAACGGCATCGGCATTTATCGACTGTAATACCGACTGTACTCTCTTCCACCGTAACGAAGCCTCGGGTTGAAAATTACTCGAATACATTTTTATTTAAGTTTTAAGAAGAAATTGGTAAAATCTTCGAACGAATCGAATGCTAATTCATAATCGTCGGTGTGTCCGAATCCGTAACGGGCATATACGAACGGTAGTCCTGCCCGATGAGTTTCCCTCCCGTCGGCTTCTATATCGCCCATATAGAGGGGGTGTTGCAGATGATATTTTTCTTTCAGTAATAACATGTTGTCACCCTTAGGTTTATGTGTGTCGCCGAATGAAATGGCCTCGGTGATGAAAGGGGTTATCCCGATACAAGACATGAAAATAGGTAAAGTATGGGTGTCGCAATTACTGACTAAAAACAATTTGTATTTCGAGGAGAGTTGTTCCAACCCGGAAACCACGCCGGGATAGGGTGTACCGCCGTAACGGGACAATAATTCGGGCTCATGTTCCGCTAACTCTTTTGAGAAACGGTTTGCCTCTTCGTTTTCAATTTCTGGAAAGAGGTTTGCCAAAATCTTAGGAATAGGAATACCGATGTTACCGATGAGGCTTTCCCTCGTGATGTGAACTTCTTTTCCTGCTCGCAGAAATACTTCGTTCCAAATGCGGGCATATGTGTCTACTGCATCCCACAGGGTTCCGTCCATATCGAAAATTAATCCATCTGTACGGCTCCAATCTATTTTATTTTCCATAGTGCAAAGATAGTGTAAGCCGGGAGAAGGACAAAATGAGCTTGTTTATTTTTCATGTCGAATCATAGTCGGTTTCAAACTACAAAATTCAGATGAATAAAAACAGAAAGAAAGTGAATATAAAAGAAAAAGTTAGGCCTAGTCGATATTTAGTGAGGATATCGGCTCAGTAGGAAATGAGTGGCGGTTGTCCGTTTATGCGTCTGATCCCTCCATCAAAGACTATATAATCTTTTCAACTCCCTCCGTCCTGCGGACATCTCTTCTATATGGCTAATGTGGCACCCCGTGATGTTACGTGATACGGCAGGGGAGAAGGACGAGCGCGATCCATCTCATTCGATAAATAATGCGATAGGAGGGCATTCAGCCTCCTTCCCTGTGTTTTGCAAGGCAAAACATAAAGGAAGTGACACAAATGAATGGAGGGTTATTCAACCTCCTCCCCTGTGTTTTGCACAGCAAAATATAGGGGAGGTGTCACAAAGTGACGGAGGGGTTAGAAAACACAATCAAAATAATTCTGGGTAATCTTATGTATTTTCTATAAAGCAAACAGCCTGTCTGTTATAGACAGGCTGTTTGCTTTGTACACCCGTGGGGTATATATTACATATTTTCAACATAATACAGAATAAAACAAAATAAATTTATATATTGATATTCAGATAGTTATAAAATTTACTTGTTTTATGTTATATCAGTCTGTATTACCTTGTTTTGTTATTTTTTGCTACCTATTTGCTACCTGTGTAAAATAAAGCACTATATTTGTAGAATAAAGTAAAACAAAATAATATGCCACAAAAGAAGGATTACAGGGGGGATAATACCTATATGATTAGCACCGATACGGGAGACAACCCTAAACTCGGAGCAAAAGTATTATCAGACGGTAGAGAGAGTTTATTTCTCGATTATTATTTGGGATATACAAAAAGTATAAGTGAGAAAAGCGGCAAAGAAGTCGTTAAAGTGAACCGGAAAAGGGGGTATTTGTCTCTGTACCTCTGGCAAGCACCGAGGACACCGATAGAGCGACAGCAGAACAAAGAAACATTAGAACTCGCTAAAAAGATACGTTTTGAGCGGGAGCAGGAACTCAAAGCCGGGATGCTCGGTTACAGACTACAAGCACGCAATATAAACTTTTATAGTTATATGGAGGAATACTATAATAGCTATAAAAAGGCCGATGTAAGAATGGTTAAGGCGGCATTCAACCGGTTTAAATCATTCATAAAAAATGAGTACCCGATTTTTGAAAAAAGTATTCCGCCTAAAAAGTTAACCGTTGATATGATGGAGCGTTTTTTGGAATATAACCAAGAATTAAGCACCGGAGACGGAGCTATATCTCACTGGAAACGCTGGAAACGGTTTATCAAAGTCGCCTATCAAAGCGGGTATATAGATAGGAACCTATGCGAGGGTATTGTGTGCCGGATAGACCGCAATAATATAAGTAAGGAGATATTGTCTCTCGATGAGGTTAAACAACTGTTACAGACGAGCTATAAGGGTCAGAATACAGAAGTAAGACGGGCATTTGCTTTCACTCTATATACAGGCATAAGATTTTGCGATATTAAGCACCTTACCTATGAGGCTGTGGATTATGCGAACAAAAGGCTATGTTTCAACCAGAGGAAAGTGGAGGGGCATAGCAGTAAAAGCCGTGTAGAAATACCATTGTCTCAAACACTGTTGAACCTCATCGGGAAAGAACCGGAGCAGGGACATCGGCAAGATCTAATATTTAAGTTACCCTCTCACACATCATGCCTAAAAGGGCTTAGGGTATGGACTGAAAAAGCCGGTATCAAGAAGCATATTACATGGCATTGCGGAAGACATTCATTTGCCGTGAACATTCTAAACAACGGAGCTAATATAAAGACGGTATCGAGCCTTCTTGGGCATAGTAGCCTACAAATGACTGAAAAGTATATGCACGCCATAGATAAGCTAAAAGAGGACGCAATAAACAGCCTTCCAGATATTGAACTATGAAAAAAAGCTATAAAAGCGATATATTAGAATATATACACCTATTAAAAAACGGTGTCGACTTTGAATTTGCCGTTCCGGTTCCGAGCATATCACGGCTTTTTAATAGATTAAAAGAAGCCGGATTTATTGATGAGGGCACGACAGAGGGGTGTTTCAAAATCATATTCGGCATTCCCATAAACCGGAAAAAGGAAGATTTTGAAAAGGTTTTATGGAAAAGAGACCTACAACTCCTTAGATACTTTCTTTTCAGAATAATAAAATTACAATATTGGGAAATTGACTCTATTGCATTCGATGTATTTCGTTCAAAATATAATGAACGTATACATCTACCAAAATCGGATAAAAAAAGACTGGAAAACGCAAGCGGGATCGACTTATTAAAAGATATAATAGATGAATATTTAGGGGAAAACGAGGAGAAAACATCAAACAGAGGAAAAGTTTAACATTTATATAGTGGTCTTAAAACGAGTTAATAGTGTACGTTAAAGTGTATAATTATGTTTCAATAGTTAACAACTATAAAAGTACCTAATGTTTTGTATCTCGCTAATATAACAATAGACGTTGTTTTATTCAAAATAATTGTTAAATGCTTGATTAGGTTCAATTTTGGAAAAAAATTTTTTTGCACAAATCGCCCGCATAATAGTCTGTTTTTTATTGCATTAGAGATAAATATTTTGCTTTACTTTGCCATGTAATTACAAGCCGAGAGGCGTGCACGCCTATTTTTTTTAATTAAACAAACAATAAAAAAAATGGGTAAAGATTTTCATGAAACATTGGAACTTCTCACAAAAAAAGAGGTTCTCACGACGAGAGAAGCAGCTATATATCTTGGTGTCTCACCAAAGTATATATATCAGTTGATGATGCGGCGTAAAGTCCCGCATTACAAAAGCCCGGCGGGGAGACTATGTTATTTTAACCGTCATGAGCTTGAACAGTGGATGCAGAGTAACCGGGTATCTACCGACGAGGAAATCGGGCAAAAAGCGCAAGAATATTGCATGAAAGGGGGTAAAAAATGATAACCCCAAATATTATCTATTATGCCCGTTTGTCATTGGAGAGAAACGGCAGTAAGACACCTAAGTATGTGATTACGGCGACCGCCGGCAACTATGCGCCAATGGAAAAATTAAAAGGCCGTGACGGTCGTGTATCTATGTTTCTCGTACCTAAGACGAGCTACAAATCAAGTGCGCCACAGATGAGGCTACAAGCCAAAGACAGCCTAAATTTTACAGGATTGAAGGATTATTTTATGGACGGTAAAATGAGCGGTTATGCGTATGGCTATGCCCCGACGGTGCGAACATACACGGTAAAAGGGAAAGAAAAGCCTAACCCGCTGTACGGGTATGAAAACGACGGTTTTCTGTTCATAATCCACCAAGACGAGACCGCCACATCGGAAGCCGAGAAAATCATACCGTCGGAAATAGAGCTTATAGTGTTGGAGGGTGCAAAAGTGCTCATACCCTCGTATTGCAAGCAGTTGTGTATGGGCGGTTTTGACGAGATTCTCAATTATTTAAGGAAACAATCAAACGTGTTATAATTATACAAGGCGATGAAAAGAAATGCAAAAACAATAGAAGAAACGAGCGAGTATAAAATAGTTATCGAGAACAGATTTGATAACATACCGCTCACCTTTAAGATATGGAAAAATACGAATCTGAAAGAGTTGAAAATAGACAACGGATTTGCGAGGGCTATCGGGTTTAACTCACTGGAAGATATGAAGAATAAGGTAGGCGAGAGCATTATAAAATCTCTTGGATATTTTCCTGAATGGACGATTTTAGAAGAAATGGATCCGCTTAATAACATAGGGTTGAATTAGAACGACAGACCGGACAAATCAGACACTTTAAAAAAGAGATATTATGAATAATAATTCAGACAAGGAAAACCCGAAACGAGATGTTTTTTCGTTCTTTTGGAGTTTCAAGGATGCTATAATGGTACTTGAAAATGAAAAGGAAAAACTTGCCATTTATGAGGCTTTGACCGATTACGCTTTTCTGGGTATTGAGCCTACCGATTTAACCCCGATATGTAAAATTATATGGAAGTTGATAAAACCAAATATCGACTCATCGATTAGACGTTATGATGCCTGTGTAAATAACGGTAAAAAGGGGGCGGAATATGGATCTTTGGGTGGTAGGCCAAAGAATAAAAAAGCAACTAAAAAAAACCCAGAGGAAACCCCAGAGGAAACCCCAGAGGAAACCCCAGAGGAAACCCCAGAGGAAACCCCAAAGGAAACCCCAAAGGAAACCCCAGAGGAAACCCCAGAGGAAACCCCTAAGAAACCCCTTAATAAGAATAAGAATAAGGATAAGGATAAGAATAAGGATTTAAAAGAAAATAATCATATGCATGATTATGAAAGAAATCAAATTTCTTTCCCAACAATCTCGGAAGATTTTTTGAATTTCAATAAATGGTTAAAGGAAAATTGTCCCTTTGTTCTGAAAGTGGCAACCCAAATGACGGAGAAGCAGTATAACAAAATTTTGGAACAATACAGTAAAACCGACCTTTGCGAGGTGCTTCAAAATCTAAACAATTGGAAAGATTTTCCCAAAAAGAGAACATCGGTATATATCAGTGTCATTGCCGAACTGAAAAAGAAAGGAGGAAATAATGGGACTGCACGAGGATTCAAGAATGCTGTATGATACCGAATGCGAGAAGCTGGTATTGGGCACTATCCTTTCAAAGGCCGGAGAGCTTGAAGAAGTCCGGGAAATATTAACGGCGGATTGTTTTTATAATAGCCGCCATAGGGATATTTACAAAGCTATTTTGTCGGTATGCGACAGGAGCGAAGAAGTAAGCATGATTTCCGTATTGCCGGAGCTTCAAAAATCCGGAACGGAAATAAGCCCTATTGAGTTGTCGGAAATATCCGGCCATATATCCGTGGATAGCCTGTACCAATACGCAGCACGTTTATACGACCTTTCCCGGCGTAGAATGTTCTGGAAAATCGGTCAGTACCTCATCAAGGCCGGGACGGAGGAAAGCGAGGATATAGCCGACGTATTGACCCATGCAAAGAGCAAATTGGATTCTGTTTTTGAAGATTCAATGAGTGAAATATACAAAGTCCGAGATACCATAAGCCAGCTTTACGAGCAAATCAACAAGAACAGCAGAAACGACCACGGGATAACGGGAGATAAGACGGGGTTCTATCAGCTCGACGATAAAGGAGGGCTTCAAGGTTCCGACCTCATCATAATAGCGGGCGAGACCTCGCAAGGAAAAACCTCACTTGCTACATCGATAGCTTTACACGCTTCTGTTTCGGGTGGCAGAGTCGCTTTCTATTCGCTTGAAATGACAAAGTTACAGCTAACCGCCCGCCTCGCAGCAATGGAAAGCGGAGTACCCTCTACCCGGATATTATACGGCAAGTTGTCAAACGAACAAATAACCGCTGTCGATCGAGGGGTGTCTAAATTCATGAACGCAGAATTATATTTTGACGACAGAAGCAACAGCAACATAGACGCCATAATCAGCTCTATACGGTCGATGAGGCGCAAATACAACATTACCGGAGCCGTAATAGATTATATCCAGATTCTCAATGTCAACATGAAGGGAGCCAACAAGGAGCAGCAAATGGGCGATGTGTCGAGAAGGCTTAAAAATCTGGCAAAGGATTTAGGGATTTGGATAATAGCCTTATCGCAGTTGAGCCGGGACAGGGTAAACCCCATACCGACGATACACCGTTTGAGAGACAGCGGCCAAATAGCCGAGGCGGCGGACTCCGTTATTCTCGTTTACCGTCCGGAGTTGAACGAAACGACCCCAAAGATATACCCGGATCCCTATTCCGATATAGACCCCAAAGGCACGGCGATGATAGACGTTTGCAAGGGTAGGAACACGGGAATAATGAAATTTATAGTCGGCTTTGACAGCCAAACCACAAAATTTTATCCTTTGTCGGAAATGCCGATGTTGGCAAACGGCAAAGAGGACAATTTGCCGTGGTAATCAGTTGAGGCAAAATAAGGCGATTTAAGAGCGTTTCTTTCTTGGTTGGTATAATTTATCGTTTTCAAGGAGAAACCCCCGCAAATCGAAAATAAATAAGCGAGAGACATTTGTGATATAATTAAATATTCAAGCTATGGAAGTCATAAAAGAAGATTGCAATTACCGGATTGTCGTTAAGCATATTTGCGGCTATCCGATAACGTTCCGGCACTGGAAACCGGGCAATGTGGTTGAAATTAAGGTCGACGACAATTTCGCCCAAGCAAACGGTTACCGATCCGTTACACATTTCCTTGAAAATATACAAGGGTTTAAGCAATATTTAGCCCGGATAGGCCGAGTCCCGGAATGGGTTATAGTAAGCCCGGAAGGAAAATTTTATTTTAGAGACATAAGCATGTTAAATTAACTAACCAAATAAATAAAGAAATGAGTAATAACAAAGAAATTCTTATCGGAGTAAAAATCCAAGTGAACAACGAGAAGGCAATA
>ERZ772819.228-NODE-228-length-47600-cov-5.904932_pt1 | contig 47600 bp, 34 predicted proteins | sample MGYA00580860_ERZ772819 | MGnify/ENA primary metagenome ERZ772819 (study PRJEB29015, sample SAMEA2737683) | human gut metagenome | biome: human gut; feature: human-associated habitat; material: faeces | place: China | collected 2012 ...
TAACTCGATTTTATATAATTGCATTTGCTAATGCAATTATTCAGTAGACATTAATATAATTCGGATTTTTGAAATTATAATATAAAAAGAAAGTCTGCTGCTCCCAAGGTATAGGAACAGCAGGCTTTCGCTTTAAATCAACGCTATTATCGCCGCAAGGTTGCCGCGTTTAAGAGGAGAAGCACGATGGGAATGCAGCTCCCTGCTGTTACAGCAGGTGCATATATCCGATGCGTCTATATTATTCGGGTCTATCCCCGCATGGATCAGTATAAGCTTGTTTGCCGTAACCAAATCCAGCATATATTTTCCGCCGCTCTTTTCCTCGGCTATGTCGGAAATATTTATATAATCAAGCTTTTTGAATCCGTTTATTACCGGGTCATCCACCTCGTAGCAGCACTTGCCTATGCAGGGACCTATTCCCGCAATTATATTTTCGGCACGGCAGCCGAATTCGTCAATCATTTTTTTTACGGTCGCCGCTCCGATCTCCTGTACCGTACCGCGCCAGCCTGCGTGCGAGGTTGCAGCAACGCGTCTTACGGGGTCGCAGAACACAAGCGGGGTGCAGTCGGCATACTGTGTTACAAGAGCCACTCCGGGGCGGTCGGTTATAAGCCCGTCAACATCCGAAAACGGTTCCTTGAATATACCCGTGCCGCAATCCTCCTCGGTTACGGCTCTTACATTTGCGGTGTGAGTCTGATGGGTCAAGACAAGCTTATTTATGTCAATTCCGACAGCCCCGCAGAGTATTTTATAATTTTCGAGAACATTTTCGCGGCTGTCGCCCCTGTTGAAGCTTAAGTTCATCGGGCCGTAAATGCTATTGCTCACTCCGCCCATACGCGTGGAAAAAATATGTTTGACCGCTCCGCAGGCGGCAAGTCGGGGAAACTGAATATATGTCAATCCGTCTTTTTTTATAATATCAAGCGTTTTACTTTGCAGCAATTGTATCATCCTATCCGTTCAAGTAATTTTTGAGAATTGCTGATAAATTCATCGGAATATTCCGCGCCGAATTTTTTTTTGATTGCTTCAAGTGCGGGCTGCATCATCGGCGGGCGTTTAGCGACAGAGTGCGCATCCGTGCCGATGAAATCGACAAGCTGCTTCTTTATAAGCTTATTCACCGTTTTAGAGTATTCCCGCGAAAAAAGCGAGGAGGCGTTTATCTGCGCAGGGATTTCGTTTTCCGCCAAAAATTTCAGCAGCTTTTTGTAATTGGGAAACTTATGATAGCGCTCAAGATGCGCGATTATCGGCGTTATGCCGAGATTTCTGCGCAGATCCTCAATATCCTTGAAAAATTCATCGTCTATGCAGTTATCCGAAAGCTCGAGCAGCAAATAATCGGAGTCGTTCAGGCAGAAATTGTAAACCGATTCGCTCCTTCCGATGCAGCTGTAATAAAGCACCTCGCAGCCGAGCATAACGTACGGCAGGGAAGCGCTGTCGGCGGCGGCTTTAAGCTGACCGAAAGCATAGCCGACCCTTGCGCGGTATTCATCAAGCCCATCGCTTGAAGCATAAAAATGCGGTGTCGCCAGCACATGGGTGATACCCTGCTGCCGCATCATTTTAAGCAGTTCGATAGATTCCTCCAAATCTTTTGCGCCGTCGTCAACTCCGGGCAGCACATGCGAATGTATATCCAGTAAAATTTTAATCACATCCCGAAGGTATTATACAACATCGGTGTAAGAATAGCAACCGATAAAAGGAATCAATTTTTCGACAAACATAAAAATTATTTTTGCGGCGGAATCGCCGCATTTTTTGTTTTTCCGCTGACAGGTGCGGCGGAAAAACACCTTGTAAGCGAAAAACCGCTGAATAAGCGGTTTTTCAAGGGTACTGGGGTGGTATTGGCGGGGATAGAGTGCAGTCAAAAATCTGTGATTTTTGCGAACGGCATTCCCGTCCAAGAGTGTGTCGATTTTTCGACACGCTCAAATATTGGTACTTGTAATTTTTAAGAATACTTGTTATACTGTTAGATACAGGCGATTATCGCATTAGGAGGAATTTTAATGGCGGCGGGATTCAGAAAAAGCTTGTTCGGCTTTAATTGCGCGGACGTAATGGAGTACATAGAAAAATCTCAAAAGACCTTTGTTAAAAACGAAAAGGATCTGACCGAGCAGGTGGAAAAGCTTTCAAAGGAGCTTGAGCTTTCAAACCAAAACTGCGCGGAGCTGAACAGGGAAAAGGAAGAAATTTCAAAGAAGCTTGAGGAGTTCAACGAGAAGTACGAGGAGATAGGAAGGCTTTCCGAAAACATAGGCAAGCTTTATCTTGTGGCTCAGGCGAACGCGCGCGCGATTATGGAAAATTCCGAAAAAAATGCCGGGCTTGCGGCAATTCAGGTCGAAAAAAACCTTTCAACCCTTGCCGACGCACATTCCTCTCTTGATGAGCTTAAGAAGAATATAGTTAAGACTACCGATGAATTTATAGGCGAGGTAGACGGTCTGCTTGAATCCCTCAATCAAACAAGGGAGCATATAATCGGAAATACAGTTTCGTCTGATGAGAGCAAGGCTCGCTTTGATGAGGTTTATGCCGAAATAGTAAACTCATAACAATTCGGTCGTGTCGAAAAAAGTTGACACCGTCTTGGACGGGAATACCGCCCCGATGTCCTTGAAAAAAACCGTTGAACAAGCGTTTTTTCGTTTACAAGGTGTTTTTCCGCCGCACATGCGTGGGAAAAACGAAAAATGAGGCGTTACCGCCGCAAAAACAAATTTCCGGTTTTTTCGACAGAATGAAAGCTGCCGCTGTCATAAAAATGACAACGACAGCTTTTGCTGTATATGATATTATTTCTCTTTGAAATTGAGTATCCGCAGTATAACCGGGCTTAAAATCATGTTTGAGGCAAGCTCGAACAGGAAATTTCCGCCGACCATACCTAAAAATACATATGATACGGTATTGGTAAATCCAAGATTCGCGCCCCACGCCTTTATGGTATCAAGGAAGAACAGCAGGCATCCTATAAGGAAAACGCCCGTGTTCACAAGCGGGCAGACGACCGCCGCGGCAATGACCGCCGCATATTTATTGTATTTTGCAAGCAGCTTGTAGGTGAGCCCCGCCGCGAAGCCGCACGCCGCGCCTTTGAGCAGCACCGTCAGGACCGTGCCGAATACATTTACGGCAAAAAACGCCGTTGCGTCGCCGTTCAGCAGCACTACCGTGCCGAACACAAGGCCGAGCCATGTACCGATCTTCACGCCGCATTTCGCCGCGCCTATAACTATGGGTATGAGCACCAGCGAAACGGAAAACGGACCGAACTTGATAAATCCGCCCAAAATCTGCAGCACAATGACGATTGCCGTCAGTATTGCGCCGAGTACAAGGTTTTCTGTTTGTTTTTTTCTTTCTGTTGACATAATTCATTACCTCCGATACTCTCTCTTTATGAGTAGAGTTCCTTAATAATATATATTATCCGCAAAGGCGGTTGTTTTAATTATTTTTTTCGTAAATAGCTTTCAGTCCCTCGAGTAAAAGATTTTCACTGTATATAATGTTCTTTTTGCAGTGGGCTATTATCTCCTTTGAAAGTCCGCCCGTTGCAACAAAGGTCGGCGTTTCGCCGAGCTCATCTTCGATTTTGTCAAGCAGACCGTCTATCATGGAGGCGGTGCCGTAAACAAGTCCTGACTGCATACATTCCACGGTGTTTGTCCCGATGACCGATTTTGGCGCTTCTATCGGGATCGACGGCAGCTGCGAGGTGTTCGCGGTCAGCGCTTTTAGTGTGAGCCGCACGCCTGCGGCGATAGCTCCGCCCAAAAATGTGCCGTTTTTATCAAGCACGCTGATTGTGGAGGCGGTACCCATATCTATTACAACGCAGGGCATTGTGTATTCTTCAAGCGCGCCTACCGCACCCGCCACAAGGTCTGCGCCGAGCTGTGCGGGGTTATCGATTTTTATATTAAGCCCGGTTTTGACTCCGGGGCCTAAAATAAGCGGAACAATATGGCACAGCTTCGAAACCGCGCCGCCGACGCTTTCGGTCACCGCGGGTACGACAGAGGATATAATGCAGTCCTCAATATCCTCAAAGCTTTGACCGTAAAGCGAAAGCACGTCCTTAATCTCAATCGCGTATTGGTCAGAGGTCTTGCCGCTGTCGGTCGAGAGCCGCGCGGTAAAGGAAAGGATATTTGAATTATACGCTCCGAGCGTTACATTCGTATTACCTATATCTATTGTAAGCAGCACTTGAAATCACTCCTTCAAGGCTATTATACAGGCAAACGCAAATAAAAGCAATAATTTTATTGACAAGCAGGGAAAAAATTGTTATAATACAGTTTGCTGATTATAAAAATTAGCTCCTTGCTCCGTTTATACGGGGCCAAAAGTCCAAAGGGAGGTGCAAAGAAATGACAAACAAGTACGAGGCTGCCATTGTTTTATCCGTTGCGCAGGGTGAAGATGCCACTGCGGCTTTAAAGGAAAAATTCAATGACCTTATCGCAAAGCACGGCACAATTGAGAATGTTGACGACTGGGGCAAGCGCCGCTTGGCTTATCTCATCAACGACGAAGCGGAAGGCTACTACGTTTTCTTCACATTTGAAAGCGAGCCGTCTTTCCCGGCAGAGCTTGAGCGTATAGCAAAGATCACCGACGGTGTTCTTCGCGCTATGGTTATCAAGAAGTAAGGAGGAACGAAAATGTTTAATATTGTGGTTTTAACGGGTCGATTAACTGCCGACCCCGAGCTTAAAACGACCCAAAGCGGACTTTCCGTTACTTCCTTTTCAATCGCTGTTGACAGACGCTTCGGCTCAGGCGAAGAAAGGCAGACTGATTTTATAAATATAGTCGCTTGGCGTCAACAGGCGGAATTTGTTGCAAAATATTTCAAAAAGGGTAACCTTATCGGCATTGAGGGCAGCATTCAGACCCGTAAATATACCGATAAAAACGGTAACAACAGAACCGCATTTGAGGTAGTTGCAAACAATATTCAATTCGTGGAATCCAAGCGTGATTCCGCATCGGCGGGCAATGCCCCCGCAGGCAATTCCGAACCGACCCGTTCCTACAGCAACGCGGGCAGCAATGATTTTGCCGAGCTGGGAGATATGTCGGATGACGATCTGCCCTTTTAATAATTGATTTTGTCTCATCCTGTATATAGGAGGTTTGTTAAAATGGAAAACGAGAAGAACGACAGAGCAATGCACAGAAAAGCCCGTAAAAAGGTTTGCCATTTCTGTGTTGACCGTGTGGAAGCTATCGATTATAAGGATGTTGCGCGTCTTCGCAAGTTTATCTCCGAGCGTGCAAAGATTCTTCCCCGCCGCGTTACCGGCACCTGTGCCGCTCATCAGCGCGAGCTGACCACCGCTATCAAGCGTGCGCGTCAGATAGCTCTTCTGCCTTATGTAAACGATTAAGGTTAAGTCAAAAATCCCCCTTGAACGAGGGGGATTTTTTGTATATCTGACATCTAAAATCTAATGTCTGATATCTGAATTCACTCCCCAAACGCCCAAAATTATCAGCGCGCAAAGCAGGTATTGTGTCGGAGTAAAATGCTCGTGAAGTATTGTCACGCCGGCTATCACGGTAACAACGGTTATTATGTTTGAAAAAGACGCCGCCCTTGTTGCGCTTATAACGGTTGTTGAATAGTTGTACAGCATAAAGGCCGCGACCGAGGACAGCACAGCAAGGTAAAGGATTGCGACCCAAAAACTATAAGAGCCGGCAGCGGCGATAAGCTCCGATATGTACTTTCCGCGCAAAACCGCTATTGCCGCCGCATTAAAACCGACAGCACCAATCAAAAACATAAACCACGTTCTTTCAAAGGGTGAAAAGTGCTCTGATTCGCTTCGACTTAAAATATTGAATACCGCAGCGCACAAAACCGCTGCGGCTAAAAGAAGTATTCCTGTTGTTCGGTTTTCCTTGCCGTCATTTGAAATAATGCTCATGACCGAAACGCTTACAAGCGATACGGCGGTACAAACGCCCTGCAATAAGGTGGGCTTTTCGCCTGAAAACAGCGCCGATAAAAGTATAACCGCTACGGGCACGAGCGCAATTATCACGCCCGATAATGCGGATGAGACAAGACTTAAGCCGTAAAGCTCGAAAATGAAATACAGAAGCGGCTGTGCAAGCGCCATTATCAAAAGTCTTTTCTTCGGCTTGCCTTTAAGCGATAAGCGGAATTTACCTGTAAGTATCAAAAGACTCATAGCAATAAATGCAACGGTAAACCGCACCGACAGAATCATGAGCGGATGCGCAGCGCTGAGTGCCTTTTTGGAAAATATAAAGCTGCAGCCGAAAATTATATTTGCCGCAAGCGCCGCTGCGGTTCCCGCGGCATCATTTTTGTTTTTCATATGTTCATTTTCTCCGTTTTTTAGATGAGTTTAACATTAATAGGGCAAGAAGTCAAGAGGAATAAAAGCATTTTTGGTGGAAAATCTACAATTTGATACCCCTGATTTTCGTCACCTGTAATGATTTTGTAACTTTTTTATGTATTTTTGCGAATATCACTTGCAAAACGGAGCGCAATTGTGTAAAATATAGTTATTAGTATTTTTCTAATTATTTTAAGGGATGTGTATAATATGTCAAACCGTCTTTTCCAAGGCGTAATCCATCAGATGAAGGATGCAATAGACCGAACCTTCGGTGTTATTGACGAGAATTTTACCGTTATTGCCTGCAGTGAGCTCGGCAGAATAGGGGAGAATGTCGACCCGTTTTCCGTTCCCGCTGCCGATGTGTATTTAAACGGCGGCTACACCTTTAAGAGCCTCGGCACCACGCAGGGAACAAACTACATAGTTTTTGTTGAGGGAGACGATGTTATTGCCTCAAAATACGCGGCTGTTCTGTCGGTTTCCTTTGCAAATATCAAGTTTTATTATGATGAGAAGTATGACCGCAGCAACTTTATCAAGAACATAATTCTCGATAATATCCTGCCGGGCGATATATACTTAAAGGCGCGTGAGCTTTACTTTAATTCCGATGTTTCGCGCACCGTAATACTTATTCGCGGGGTTGAAACGCACGACGTTTCCATTTACGACGTTGTTCAGAATCTTTTCCCGGACAAGTCAAAGGATTTCGTTATAAACATAAACGAGACGGATATTGCGCTTGTTAAGGAAACAAAGCCGGGAATCGACACCAAAACCATCGAAAAGCTGGCTTCCACCATTGCCGATACCGTTTCGGGCGAGTTCTACGCTCAAGTTGTAGTAGGTATAGGTACAACGGTCGATACACTTAAGGATCTTGCCCGTTCCTTTAAGGAGGCTCAAACGGCGCTTGAGGTCGGCAAGGTGTTTGATACCGAAAAGACCATTATTTCTTACGATAACTTAGGTATTGCAAGACTTATTTATCAGCTGCCTACCACCCTTTGCGAAACCTTCTTAAAGGAAGTTTTCAAGCGCGGCTCTATTGAAAGCCTCGACCAGGAAACCCTGTTTACAATTCAGCGTTTCTTTGAAAATAACCTCAATGTTTCGGAGACTTCGAGAAAGCTGTTTGTTCACCGCAACACTCTAGTCTACAGACTTGAAAAGATAAAGAAGATAACAGGACTTGACCTGCGTGAGTTTGACCACGCAATCATATTTAAAATTGCCCTTATGGTTAATAAATACTTAAAGAGCAACCCCATTAAGTATTAATTGAAGGAATGGAACTGTCAGTAAATGGAAGAATTACTCCTTAACCGTGAAGAACCGGCGAATTCCGCGCCGATAATAGAATTCCGCGGCGTTTCAAAAACCTATCCCACCGGTACGCACGCCCTTGAGGATGTTAATATCACAATAAACAACGGCGAGTTTGTTTTCGTAGTCGGTTCGTCGGGTGCGGGCAAAAGTACCTTTATGAAGCTTATTATGCGCGAGGAAAAGGCTAATACGGGAATTATCACCGTAAACGGCTTTAACCTTACCAAAATGCCGCGTAAGCAGGTTCCCATGCTGCGCCGCACTATGGGCATAGTGTTTCAGGATTTCCGCTTAATACCCACCATGAATGTTTTTCAGAATGTTGCGTTTGCAATGCACGTTGTGGGCGCCTCGGGCAGAGATGTTCGCCGCGAGGTTTCAAAGGCGCTATCAAAGGTGGGGCTTGGCAATAAAGCTCGCTCAATGCCGGCGCAGCTTTCGGGCGGCGAGCAGCAGCGCGTCGGTTTGGCGCGCGCGCTTATAAACTCGCCCGACCTTATTATTGCGGACGAGCCTACGGGTAACGTAGACCCCAATATGTCTTATGAAATAGTATCGTTGCTGACCGAAATTAACAACCGCGGCACAACCGTGCTTATGGTTACGCACGACCACAACCTTGTGCGCGATTTCCACCACCGCGTTATTATGCTTGACGGCGGAAGAATTGTAGCAGATAATGCCGGGGGTGATTTCTGATGAAAATGGGAAGTATGAAATACCTCGTCGGCGAGGGAGTCAAAAACACCTGGGTTAACCGCCTTATGTCTTTGGCATCGGTCGGCGTTTTGGTTGCCTGTATGGTTATAATCGGGCTTGCAATTCTTATTTCCGAAAATGTGAATAAAGCGGTAGGAAATTTGGAGCAGCAAAACGTTGTAATGGCATATATGAAGGATTACAGCTGGGCGCTTTACGGGGATAAGGATACTTCGTCCGTTACATCCTCTGCCGACAGCTCCGCAGCAGCTGCGTCTTCGGGGGCAGCTTCATCCGCTGCGAGCAGCTCGGAAAATACTTCAAGCGAGGAAAAAGCCGATGAAAACGGCATAAAGCAGAGCGATTATATTGTTCACAGCGAAGAAGAGGCGAAAGCGCTTTGCGATGAAATAGCAAAGCTCGATAACGTGGCATCGGTTACCTATGTTTCTCCGGATGAGGCGCTTGAAAGCGTTAAAAAGTCAATGCTTGAAGGGCAGGAAAGCTATTTTTCGTTCCTTGATGAAAAAAACGGCAACCCGATGTCGGGCGCGGCAAAAATTCAGATGAAGGATATGTCCCGCTTTGACGAAACGCTTGAGCAGGTGAAAAAAATTGACGGTATAAGCGCTGTACAGTCGCAGAGCGACCTTGCGGAAAAAATTACCGCCATTAAAAAGGGAATAGGTATTGCGGGCTTTTGGATAATCGCAATACTTATGGTTATAGCGCTTGTTATAGTTTCCAACACAATAAGGGTTACCATGTATAACCGCAAGCTGGAAATCAGCATTATGAAGGCGGTGGGCGCTACCGATTCGTTTGTAAGAATACCTTTTGTAGTTGAGGGTATGTTAATAGGCGTGGTTTCCGCGCTTATAGCGGAGGGGCTTCTGTACTTCTGCTACCGCGTGGCGACCGAAACGATTATAGGCACGCTCGGAACAAGTGATATTGTGCATTATTCCGATGTTGCAGGCTGGCTTTTGCTTGTATTCATTGGTATAGGTATTTTCGCGGGTGTTCTCGGCAGTGTTATTATGATAAGCAAATATCTCCGTCATGAGGGCAGCGAATTTGCGGCAATTTAGGAGGAAAAATGAAAGCAAAGCTTATTAAAATTTTATCTCTTATAACTTCAATTGCGCTTGTTTTTTCTGTTGCGGCGGCGTGTCCTGTATCTGCTGTGAGCAGGGAGCAGGAAATCCGCAATGAAATTAATAAATTGCAGCAGCAGCAAAAAGAACAACAGCAAAAGATTAACGCTCTTAAAAAGGACGCAAGCAAGCAAAAAGAACTAAAGACTGCAATCGAGCAGAAAATGGCGCTTGTTGCTAAGGAGATTGCGGCGTGCAACAGTCAAATAAGCGAAATCAATTCGAAAATTTCTGCCAACAAGGCGGAAATCGAAAGGAAAAACACCGAAATCGAGAATAGCAAGACTGCCTTTAAAAAGCGCTTGCGCGCTATATATATGAGCAATACAGGCAGTCAGGTTCAGGTGCTTTTGGGGGCGGATGATTTCTCGCAGTTTTTAGAGCTTTCACAGCTTACCGCCAGTGTTTCCGCAAGAGACAAGAAAATGATAGAGGAAATAGTTGCGGCGGTTAAGGTGCTTGAAGAAAAGCAGAAGGAGAACAATAAGCTGCTTGAAGAGCAAATGACGGTTAAAAAGTCGATTACCCAAAAGCAGCAGGAGTTGAAAAATCAAAGCGCCGAAATACAGTCGGTTATTTCGCAGCTTGACAGCGACACAAGGAGCGCGCAGTCGGACAAGGACAAAACCACAGCGGCTCTGCGGGCAAAGCAAAACGAGCTTAACAGCATTGTAAGCGGCGGTGCGGGCGGAAAGGTTATTTATGACGGCGGTCCGTTTTTGTGGCCTACCACATTTACGAAAATTTCATCGGGCTTCGGTTACCGCTGGGGTACCAATCATAATGGTGTTGATATTTCGAACGGCACATACGGCGCTCCGATTTATGCAATTGCCGACGGTGTGGTTTATATTGTCAGAACCGGCTGCACACACAATTATCCAAAGCAGTACAGCTGCGGCTGCGGCGGCGGCTACGGAAACTATGTCGCAATAGACCACGGCAGAGGCTCCGACGGCAATTCCTACAAGGCTTACTATGCCCATATGACAAGCGTTGCGGTTTCAAACGGCGCGCATGTAAAACGCGGGCAGGTAATAGGCTATGTGGGCTGCACCGGTCATTCAACCGGGCCGCACCTGCATTTCGGAATTCTGCTTAACAATTCGTGGGTTAATCCCATGAGATTTTATACAAGAGTAAAATAATTTTTCAGCCGTCACCGGCTTATCGGTTTTCCGGTAGGTGGCGGCTTTTAAGTTTTCGGGAGGCGGGAAATTATTAAGGCAAATAAAACAGCGTTCAGAATAATCACGGCGGCGGCGCTGGTATTATGGATGGCGCTTATATTCCTTTTATCCTCCCAAAACGCCGCGGTATCATCGGGGACGAGCGGGAATGTAATAAGGCTTATCGCAGGAATTTTTCGCCCCGGCTTTGGTAGCCTGCCTGCGGCGGAGCAAGCGGAAATTGTTGCGTCTTTGCAATTTTTGGTCAGAAAATCGGCGCATTTCTGCTTATATATGATTTTAGGCGTTTTAAGCTTTCTTGCGGTTATAAGCTATGAAAAATTGCTTTTCGCTATACGGCTCACAACAAGCTGCGGTATTTGCCTTTTATATGCCACGAGCGATGAAATTCATCAGCTTTTCATACCCGGCAGAAGCGGCGAGGTGCGCGATGTTATGATAGATTTTTCGGGCGCAGTGCTGGGAATTGCCTTATCAATGCTTGTTTTCCTTTTGATTTGCAGGATAAAAAAGAAAAGGACTGAAAAAAATGAAGAACGAAAAATTCGGAATTAAATATTTCTACACGGGTCTTACGGCGTTTTTGGTAATTGCCGCCTGCGTTGTGTTTTTCTTTCTTATGTACCGTTTGCCCGGTATTTTCGCTTTTCTTAAAAAGCTGCTGGGAGTAATAGAGCCGGTTATAATCGGATTTATAATCGCATACCTTGTAAACCCCATTGCAAACGCTATTAACGGCGGGCTTTTAAAGCTTTCAAAGAAAAATATTAAGCTGCAAAACAATATTTACAAGAGGGTTGCGCGCGGCGTCAGCGTTTTCGGCGCATTGGCGGCATTTACCGCCGTATTGATTTTGATATTCTATATGATAGTGCCGCAGTTTATTGACAGTATTTCAAGCATGGTAAAGGTTTTGCCGGGTCAGCTTGAAGACTTTGCCCAAAGGGTCAGCACCGAATTTGAGAGAAACAGCGATTTGCAAAAGGTTTTAATGTCGGTTTATGAGTATGAGAAAAAGTGGCTGCAAAATGATTTTACCGCTTATGTAAACTCCATGGCGGCGTATTTCGCAAGCGGAGTTTGGAGCGTTGTAAACTTTATTAAAAACTTTGCGGTGGGATATATTTTCGCGCTTTACATACTTTATAATAAGGCGCTTTTAATGCGGCAGTTCAGAAAAATAATGTTCGCCTGCATTAAAAACAGTGTGGTTGAGCGCATTTTGCGCACGGGCAAGAGGGTTCACAGCATTTTCAGCGGCTTTATTTACGGCAAGCTGCTCGATTCCGCCATCATAGGTGTACTGTGCTTTATAGGCGTTACAATTTTCAAAATGCCGTATCCCATGCTTGTAGCGGTTACGGTGGGGGTAACCAATGTTATACCCGTTTTCGGGCCGTACCTCGGCGGCATACCCTGCGCGGCGCTGATACTCTTGACCGACACTATGAAGGGCGTTTATTTTATAATATTCATAATTTGCCTGCAAGCGTTTGACGGCAATTTCTTAGGACCGAAAATTTTAGGCAACTCAACGGGGCTTTCCGCCTTTTGGGTGGTTTTCGCCATTGTTGTGGGCGGCGGAATGTTCGGCGTGCCCGGAATGGTGATAGGCGTGCCGGCGTTCGCGGTTATTTATTACCTTATCGAAAGCTTTGTTAATTACCGAGTAAAGAAAAAGAATTTACCGCTTGAAAACGAGTTTTACGACGCAAAGGTTGTTGAAAAGCTAAAGCCGGAAATTGCCGATTTACGCGAGCAGATTCCCCTTGAGGAAGAGGACACCGAATAATTGGAGAGTGAGTTTTAATGAGAAAAAAGCTTTTGCTTGAACAGAATATTCAGCTTTTCGACAGGCTTGCTGCCGCCGAAGGCGAGATCAAGCGGCTTAAAAAGGAGCTTGAAGAGAAAAATCGCACCGTTGCCTCTCTTAAGGAGGAAAACGCGCGCCTTACCGAAAACAAGGGCTCGACTGCCGCACCGCTTAAAATACTTGAATCAAAGGTTATAAAACAGGCGGGAATAACGCCCGATACCGAGTACGGCGCGGCGGTTATAGGCAAAACGGTGGTTGCGGCGGCGAAATACTGCGAGCAGCTTAAAACCCGCGATAACGCAAAAGAGCTTATAAACCTTATTTTGGGCAGAACCGAGGTTACAAAGGCGGAAATACTTAATATTGTAACGGCTGATACGGCGGATGAGGAAAAACGGCGGCTGATAGACGAACAATTCGCCGCGGCGGAGGATTATTTTGCAAGCGTCACGGCGCAAACAGAATAAAAAGCATATAATATATGATGCGGAATTCGTAATTCGTAATGCGGAATATGTCTACGGTCCAATGTCTAACATCTAATATCTAATTTTGAGGTGACAATTTTGTTTAAAGAAATAAATGCGAAAGATATTAAGGATAACTTTATTAAAACCATTGCCGACGAATGGACGCTAATATCTGCCGGTACGAAAGATAAATACAATATGATGACCGCTTCTTGGGGTTTTGCGGGTGAAATGTGGGGGTACGACTGCATCGCCGCGGTTATCCGCCCGCAGCGCTACACAATGGAGCTTGTGGATAAAAACGATTATTTTACATTCAGCTTTTACGGCGATAACAAGGCGATACACAAGGTTTGCGGCTCAAAATCGGGGCGCGATACCGATAAAACCGCCGAAACGGGGCTGACCCCCGCGTTTGACGGCGGTGCGGTGTATTTTAATGAGGCAAGGCTCGTAATAATCTGCAAAAAGCTGTATGTTCAGCAGATGAAGGAGGAGTGCTTTACCGATAAAGAGCCGCTGCGCTGGTACGATAACGATCTGCACAACATAGTAATAGGAAAAATTGAAAAGGTATTGGTTAAGGAATAAAAATGTTCGGCAAAAAAACTAACGGAATATGGCTTATTGCAGGGCTCGGAAACCCCGGGCTGCAATATGCCGAAACGCGCCACAACGCAGGCTTTATGGCGGCGGACAGGCTTGCGGAAAAACACGGTATGACCTTTAACAAGCGCAAGTTTGACGCGGAATACGGCGAAATAAATTTGGGCGGCAGCCGCGTTATTTTAGCAAAGCCGCAGACCTATATGAACGAATCGGGCAGGGCGGTAGCCGCTATTGCACGGTTTTACAAAATCCCCACCGAAAATATTATAATAATGTTTGACGATATTACGCAGGCGATCGGGAAAATTCGTATTCGCCGCAGCGGCACGCACGGCGGCCACAACGGAATACGCGATATTATAGAGCTTATGGGAACGGACGATATTAAGCGGATAAAAATAGGCGTTTCCGAGCGCCCCGACCGCAATTACGATTTGAAGGACTGGGTTCTCGGCAAAATTCCGAAGGAGCAGCGCGCAGACCTTGAAAAGGCGCTTGAAAAGGCGGCGAACGCTGCGGAAGAAACAATTCTGCACGGAATTGACAGCGCTATGAACAAATACAACGGTTAATATGAAACTAATAAACGAAGTACTGAAAAAAGACCCCGATTACTTATCACTCTTAAATGAGATTGAGCGCGGCAGGCTGCCGATAGTCTGCACGGGACTCTCGCTCATACACAAGGCGATAATCGCGGCATCACTTCGCGGGCACACGGGGAAACGGGTGGTTTTAATCACCCACGACGAAGCGACTGCTGCCGAGCTTTGCGGCGATATAAACGCTTTGGGGCTTAAATGCCTTAATTTCCCCGCACGGGATTTGTGTATAGGCGATTTAAGCGGCTACTCAAAGGAATATGAGCATAAAAGAATAGACACCCTGTCTGCCGTGGCGGACGGGGCTTTTGACCTGCTTACAATTTCGCTTGACGCGGCGGTGCAGTACACCGTAAAGCCCGAAGTGCTGAAAGGCTCGCGCTTTACCTTAAAAGCCGGGGACAGCGCCGATACCTCGGAATTGGCGGAGCGCCTTATAAACGCGGGGTACACAAGAAGTCAGCTTTGCGAGGGCTCGGGGCAGTTTTCGGTGCGCGGCGGAATTTTCGATTTATTCCCCGTAAATTCCGAAAAGCCCTGCCGTATTGAATTTTGGGGCGATGAAATTGACAGTATTTCATATTTCGACCCCGAAACGCAGCGGCGCGAGGAAAACGCGGACGAAATAGAAATATCCCCTGCGGCGGAGGTTATGTTTGACCCACTGAAATTAGCCGCAAAATTAAAAACAGAAATACCGAACCCCGCTTTAACGCTTAAGCAGCGCGATATTTTAGCAAAGGACGCGGAGCTGCTTGAAAACGGCGTTAAAATTCCGCCCGACAGGTACATTCCGCTGCTTGATACCATGGGCACGGTGTTTGAATATTTCGGCGATTCGCTTTTAATGCTCAGCGAAAGCGGGAATATGGCGGAGCGCTTTAAATCAATGGAAATTCAGCTTTCAGCCGATACCGAAAACTACCTTGAAGAGGGGTATTTGTTTTCAAAAACCGCAAAGCTGCAGCTTGATAAAACCGAATTTTTCGGTTTCGCGGGTAACGGCATTATTGCCGAAAACTTCCCGCGCGGGTCGTATGAGATAAAGCCGAAATCGGTTATAAACTTCAATTACAAGCGCTCAACCGCTTGGGGCGGGGATATTGAGGTGCTGCTTGAGGATATTTCATATATGCGGGATATTCGCGGCAACGTGGTTATTTTGGCGGGCGAGCAAAGGGCGGCGCAGGTTTTAAACGCCGAGCTTTGCGAGCGCGGGGTGCAAAGCATTTATACCATGAACGCCGATACCGCGCCCGTGGGCGTTACGGTAATACCGGGCGGGCTTTCGGCAGGTTTTGAAATACCCTCGCAAAAATTTATGCTAATAACCCATAGGTTTATAGCGCCCGAGGGTAAAAAGCATAAACGCAAGCACAAGGCGGGGCAGGAAATAGGCTCGCTCGATGAGCTTAAAAAGGGCGATTACGTTGTGCACGAGGCGCACGGAATAGGCATTTTTGACGGCATTAACCGCATAACCCAAGGCGGGGTTACAAAGGACTATATAAAGATAAAATACGCCAAAAGCGATGTTTTATATGTCCCTGTAACGCAGCTTGATTTAGTTTCAAAATACATCGGCGCGGCTGAAAACGGCGGTGTGAGACTTAATCGCCTCGGCGGCAGCGAATGGCAGAAGACCCGCAAGCGCGTTAAGGCGGCGGTTAAGGATATGGCAAAGCAATTAACTGCGCTTTACGCAAAGCGTATGGCGGTAAAGGGCTACGCCTTCAGCCCCGATACCGACTTGCAGAACGACTTTGAACGCCGCTTTGAATATGAAGAGACCGACGACCAGCTGCGCTGCATTAACGAAATAAAGCGCGATATGGAGCGCGAAACGCCTATGGACAGGCTGCTTTGCGGCGATGTGGGCTTCGGCAAAACCGAGGTTGCGCTGCGCGCGGCTTTCAAGTGCATAAGCGAGGGCAAGCAGTGCGCGCTGCTTGTTCCCACAACCATACTAGCAATGCAGCATTATAATACAATAATCCGCCGTTTTGGGGAAATGCCCGTATCGGTAGGGCTGCTCAACCGCTTTGTCTCGCCTAAAGAGCAGGCAAAAATAATAGCCGACCTTAAATGCGGCAGGCTCGATATGGTGGTAGGTACGCACAGGCTTATTTCAAAGGACGTAAGCTTTAAAAACATAGGGCTTGTAATAATAGACGAGGAGCAGCGCTTCGGCGTAGCGCAAAAGGAGAAACTTAAAGAGCAGTACCCGTTTGTGGATATTCTGACCTTAAGCGCCACCCCGATACCGCGAACGCTTAATATGGCGCTTTCGGGGCTTAGGGATATGTCCTCAATAGACGAGGCACCGGGGGACAGACACCCAGTGCAGACCTATGTTCTTGAATACAATTTAGGCGTTATAACCGACGCGATAAATAAGGAAATACGCCGCGGAGGACAGGTTTATTACCTGCACAACCGCGTTGAAAGCATTGAGCGCTGCGCGGGGGTGCTTAAAGCAAAGCTGCCCGATATAAATATAGGTATAGCGCACGGGCAGATGAGCGAGGACGAGCTGACAGACGTGTGGCAGCGGCTCGTGGAGCACGAAATTGATCTGCTTGTATGCACAACTATTATAGAAACGGGCGTTGACGTGCCTAATGCCAATACTCTTATAATAGAAGAGGCTGACAAAATGGGCTTGGCACAGCTGCACCAGCTGCGCGGGCGCGTGGGGCGTTCGCCGCGGCGAGCTTATGCGTATTTCTGCTTCAGGCGGAATGTTCAGCTGTCGGATGTAGCGTCAAAGCGGCTTGAGGCAATACGCGAGTTTACCGAGTTCGGCTCGGGCTTTAAAATTGCAATGCGCGACCTTGAAATACGGGGCGCGGGCAGCATTTTGGGCGGCGAGCAGCACGGCAATATGGAAGCGGTGGGGTACGATATGTACCTGAAACTCCTATCGCAGGCAGTGAACGAGGAAAACGGTCAGCCCGAAACAGAGGATATGCCCTGCACGGTAGACCTTAATATTTCGGCGCATATACCCGAAAGCTATATTGAATCATTACCCGCAAGGCTCGGGATTTATAAGCGGATTGCAGCCATAAGAACGGATGATGATGTAAGCGACGTTATTGACGAGCTGTGCGACCGTTTCGGCGAGCCGCCGCAGGCGGTTATGGGGCTTATTGACGTGGCAATACTGCGCAGTAAAGCCGCAGCTGCCGATATTTGCGAGATTACGGGAAATGCCAACACCGCAATACTGCACATAAACTCAATAAAGCCCGAGGCGGTGGCAAAGCTTTCGGAGCATTTCGGCTCAAGATTTTCGCTTAACGCCGCGTCTACGCCCGTTTATACGGTGCGAATGCGTGCGGGGCAGAAGATGTCAGACTTGGCTGCAGAGCTTGCAAAAGCACTTTAATGCAAAAGTTTACAATTTTTTGTAGACATTTGAGCTTATATGGTATATAATTAATTTAATATGTATTTTTACTCTTTATGGAGGAATAGAAAAATGAAAAACATCAAAAGAATTATTGCCGCTGCTTTGGTTTCGGTAATGGCGCTCGGCTTTACCGCCTGCCATAAAAAGGACGAAACGGCAGTAACAGTCGGCAAGGTCAATTTTACATCGGCTTATTATATGTGCGCGCTTATAAATGCCGATTCCGAGGCAAAGTCAAAGGTGAAGGAAAGCCTGTCTGACAGTAAATCCTCAACCGATATCGATTATTATTCAAAAAAGGTTGAGGATAAGGATTTCGTTAAGTGGGTAGAGGATACCGCGCTTAAAAACCTTAAGAAGATTGCGGCTTATAAAACTCTTTGCGAGGAAAATAAGCTTGAAATTTCCGAGGATGACAAAAAGAACGCCGAAACCTATGCAAACTATTATTGGTCAAATTACGGCTATTCCTCTTACTTTGAACCGAACGGCGTAGGTGAGAATACCTACAAGCAGTACATGCTCGATTCCTATTATTCAAGTGTTTACTTTGAGCACCTTTATTCCAAGGGCGGCACAAAGGAAATAGCAGCCGATGAGGTTAAAACAAAGCTTTATGATAATTTCGTAATTGCGGATATGCTCCAGGGCAGCTTTTCGGGCAAGACTGATGATGAAAAAACCGAGATTAAAAATAAATTTAATACTTACCTTGAAGATTTAAAGAGCGGTAAAAAGACCTTTGAGGCGGTTTATAAAGAACAAAACGGCTCAACCGACAACAACTCAAGCACCTCGACCGAGAAAAAACAGCCTAAAGATAAGTATGCCAGCATTTTAGGCTCGAAGGATACATCCTATTCGTCGGATCAGTATGACACCGTAAAGGCTATGGCAACGGGTGAAGTTAAGCTTATTGAGCTTGCCGATAATGCAGGGCTGATACTTGCGGTGAAGCAGGATATTAAGGCAGACGATTACTATATCGACACGCTTGACCTTGCGAGCCGACACCTTATTGCCGATGATGATTTTGACAAGGAAATCACCGATTACGCAAATAAAATGGAATGCAAGGTAAACAATTACGCCGTAAAGCAGTTTAAGGTCAAGAAGATCAAAGAGCCGAGCACATCATCAAACAGCCGATAACAGGGAAAAAGACTCCTGCGGAAGAGGCAGTGCAAAAGTCCTCTGCCGCGGGAGTTTTTTCGGTCGGTATACACCGAAAAGGAGCGGCAGGAAAATTGAAAGCGAAAGAAGAATCGCAGGAAAATAAAACCGGGGATATCCCGCGCGGCGGCAGACTTGCCGATTATGTATATCACTATCTGTCGCCTCTCGGCGGAATTACCTTATCAAGCAACGGAACAGAGCTTACCGGGCTTTGGTTTGACGGGCAAAAATATTTCGGAAATACGCTTGCAAAGGAATATGCGGAACAGGCGCTGCCGATTTTTGAACAGACGGTTCGTTGGCTTGATACATACTTTAGAGGGAAAGCGCCCGATTTTACCCCGCCGATTTTGATGAAAACAACGCCGTTCCGTAAAGCGGTGTGGAAAATTATGCTGGAAATTCCTTTCGGGCAAACAATGACCTACGGCGAAATTGCGGACAGGCTTGTAAAGCAATATGGGCTTTCAAAAATGTCTGCGCAGGCTGTAGGCGGTGCCGTGGGGCATAATTCCGTTTCGCTTATCGTCCCGTGCCACCGTGTGGTCGGCACAAACGGCAGTTTAACAGGATATGCCGGCGGTATTGATAAAAAGGTGCGGCTGCTTGAATTGGAAAAAGCGGATATGTCCTCGCTTTTTGTGCCGAAAAAGGGAACAACCGTATAATTTTATCAACGGAAATACCTCCCCGAACGCAGGGGAGGTGTTTTTTATGCAAACAAAAGCTTTTCTTTTATTCGACGACTAATGCCCGATTCGGTATGCCCTTGGGGATACCGAGGAAAGCTTTTTAAATTGCGTTGAAAAATGCTCGGAGCTTTGGAAGCCGAGTGAGGCGGCTATCTGCTCAATCGGCAAATCTGTTTCGGTAAGCAGCATTTTGGCTATTTCGTGTTTTTTTTCGTTTATATAGGTATGCGGCGTTACACCGTAGGTGCGCTTAAATGCCTTGATCACAAAATCCTTTGAGCGTCCTATTTTGTCGGCAAGCTCCTGAATGGAGTATATCTTGTTGGGGGTGTTATCTATAATGCCCTTTATAACGGTGGCGTCGTCGACCTCAAGCGTGTTGTCAAAGCTGCGCTGGAGTCTTATGAAAATTCTGTGGACGAGCGACGCAAACAGCTCCTGGCGAAGGTCTTCGTTCATATCGGTCTTGGCGCAGTTATACATTTCCAAAAACAGATCCTTTGTATTACTGTCCTGAAAAACATATTTCAGCTGCAGATGATATCGGTCAATAAGCAGCGATGGCAGATTGCCCCTGATATTAATAAAGTATTTTTCCCACGGATTGCTGCTGCCGGTGTAGTATATGTGATCGGAATAAAGCGGCAGAAGATAAACATCCCCCGCTTTAGGGTGATAGGTGGTGCCGTTGACCTTAAGAGTCCCCGTGCCCTTTGTGACGAATTCAAGCACGGTCACATCCGACTCCTTGCGAGCCTGATAATATGAGGAATCGCAGTGCGAAAAGCCGACAAGCTCGCCGTGGAAGGGAGAAAGACTGTTCGCCCATCTGAAATAATGCTTATCTTCCCACATAAACATTCACCTCACTGTGTTTATATTTTAATTATATTTACAAATCACACAATAGTCAAGATTTCTTTTAAAACTTCTTTTTTAAAGGTTTTTAATTATTATTTGCATTGTCTTTTTTCTCTCCATAGTGTAAAATCAGTATAGATGATAGGATAGTTTTTGTGAAATCTGCATTTCAAAACGCCGATTATCGGACGAATTTATTTGTTTTATCTTGCGATTTTACTTTTTTCGGGAATTTGCGAAAATCTTAAAAAATAATTTTTTTAGAAATTTATGGAGGTTATGCTAATGAGTTCCAAAATTAAAATCACAGCCCTTTTCGCAGCCGCGGTTCTGATTGTATCTGCCGCCGGCTGCAAGCATGACAGCGGCAAAGAGGAAAGCAGCGCGCCTGCCGTTTCGGATAATTCGGGCAGCAGCCAAAGCACTGAGGAGGTTTTGCCCGAAAATCAAAGGGTGACCGAGAAATTTGAGGATACAAAGCTCGGCAAGTATAAGTATGTGTGGGGCGATGAATTCAATACCGATACGCTCGACCTCAGCAAATGGATTATTGAATCCCACAGCAGTTCGGGTCGGGATAAGCTGACATTTGAGCAGGGCGATGAAAATTTATCTAAGGTCTTCAAGATTCAAAACGGCGCGGCGAGCTTAATATTTCAGCGTTGGTACGACCAGACAAATACGCTTATCCAGTACGCAGGTCCCGCTGAATTGATGACAAGACCTACAATGAGTTGGCAATACGGCTATCTTGAGGTGAGATTGAGAATGAGCTTCAGAAAGGACGGCAACGCCATTTGGATGGCCAGCGGGGACGCGCTGAATTCAAATAAGGACGCCTATTGCGGGCTTGAGGTCGATGTTTTCGAGACGCTGGCTTCCACCGATTCGGTGACGCCGAATATACACCTTTGGTACAAGGACGGCAGACACACCGATATTAACGGATATGTGTATAACGGAAAGCCGATCAAATATACCTTTGCGAATTCCTATAATCTTGCGAAGGAATTCCATGTGTACGGCTTTGAGTGGACGCCGAGCGAAATGGCAATGTATGTTGACGGCGAGAAGTATTGGACGCTCGATACCACAAAGAGCTTTGACGACGACCCGGATATTTCGGTTTACAATCAACCGATTTATTTAATGCTTGCCACCGGAGCGTTTACACCGCTGAATACATGGCATACATATGCCGGCGATGAAATTGACAACACAAGCCTGCCGCTTGATTATTCGGTGGATTATGTAAGGCTTTATCAGGATTCCTCGGTCAAAGGAACACAGCTGAACATCGCAAAATAATTTTAAAGAAGGAATGAATCTCTGATGCCGAAAAGTGTTTTTAAACGCAGTATTGCTTTGCTGCTTGCCGCCGCGCTTGTTTCGGGCGGAGTGCCGGGAGATGCGGCGGGAAATACCGAGAGCGGCAAAGCGGCTGTCGCCGGTGTATCCGAATATATGGAATACACAGCCGAAAACGCGGCTGTTCCGAATGCCGAAAGCGATATAGAGGCCGCGCTTGAAAACGCGCAGGGGTCGCTCGGCGCGGAATTTCGGCTTGCGGCCGATTATAACGGTGAAAAAGCGCTTTTGTGGGAAAACGGCGAGGGCGGCATAACCTTTGAATTTACGGCTGCGTCGGCGGGGCTTTATAATATTGAGCTAACATATTATCTTCCCGAAAGCGGCGTTGAGCCGGAAATCGGAGTGATGACGGACGGCAAATATCCTTATTCCGAGCTTGAAAAGGCAGCCCTTCCGAGGGAATGGAAGAATTCGGGCGCCGCAAGAGAGGACGAGGACGGCAATCAGCTCACGCCAGAGCAGGTTGAAAGCGGCAGATACATCACCCGCCGTTTAAGGGATTCAAGCGGCGTTAACACAGAGCCGTATCTTGTAAGCCTTACTGCGGGAAAGCACACAGTGACAATCGTATCACCGAAGCAGACTGTGGCGATTTCGGCAATCAGATTTGTCAGCCCCGAAAAAACGGAGAAGTACCGAAAGCCGACAAATGAAAAAACAGACGCCGAGACCTTAATAATAGAAGGGGAGGACGCGGCTTACAAATCCTCAAACACTCTTATACCGCAGTCGGACACGCAGGATTCTGGCATGAGCCCCGCAAGCCCCTATAAGCAGAAGCTTAATTACATAGGCGGCAGCTCCTACAACAGTCCGAACGATACTCTCGTGTGGGAATTTGAGGTTGAAAAGAGCGGGTATTACAGCCTTGCGTTAAGGTACAAGCAGGCGGATGTTGTAAACGGCGAAAGCCTGCGGTGGCTTAAAATAGACGGCAGCACCCCGTTTGAGGAGTGCAGGGAAATACGCTTTAAATATAACCCGATATGGACGGTTTTTGACTTCGGTGACGAAAACGGCGAGCCTTATTATTTCTATCTTGAAAATGGAAAGCATGAAATATCTCTTGAGGTGACGCTCGGCGAAATGTCCGAATATTACAGAAGACTCGAAGAGGTAACCGAGGCTCTCGGGGACGAATACATCGGTATTGTTAAAATAACCGGCGATTCGCCTGATGTCAACAGAGATTACGAGCTTTTCAATCAGATCCCCGAGCTTAATAAGCGGCTTTCCGAATACAGCGAAAAGCTTTCGGGGATTATAAGCGATATGCAGAGCTTCACGGGCAAGCTCGGAAGCCAGTACATAGCGGCGATGAAGAATATGAAGCGCGTGATCGACACCATGCGCGACAGACCTTACACCGCGCACCAGTATGTTAAGGATTATTATACGAATTACTCCACCTTAAGCTCATGGCTTTACGATATGAAGAATATGCCGCTTTCGGTTGATTGGCTGGAGCTTGTACCGTCGGGAGCGGAGACGAAATATACAAAAACGGGCTTTTTCGGCAATTTGATATTCGGCGCAAAGCGCCTGATATATTCCTTCAGTGCGGATTACGCAAAAAAACCGTCCGATAATAAGGAGCAGATTCGCCTTTGGGTCAACTGGGGCAGAGATCAGACAATGGTGCTTGACACCTTAATACGCGAGGATTTTACCGCGAAAACAGGTATATCCGTAAAATTAGAACAGGTAAACGCTTCGCTTATAAACGGTATATTGGCGGGGAACTTTCCCGATGTAAGCCTTTATATGGCGCGCACCGACCCGGTCAACCTCGGAATACGCGGAGCGCTTGCCGATTTGACCGAGTTTGACGACTGCGGCGAGGTGCTCTCCCGTTTCCAAACAGGCGCGGAGCTGCCCTACAGCTACAACGGCGCGCTTTATGCTTTGCCCGATACGCAGAATTTCTTTATTATGTTCTACCGCAAGGATATTCTTGAAAATCTCGGGCTTACCGTTCCGAAAACCTGGACGGAATTTTTAAACACGGCTACGGTCATACAGCAGAATAATCTTGAGGTTTATGTTCCGTACACCCAAATTGTTGCGGCAACGACCGTAAACGGCGGAATAGGTGGGCTTCATCTGCTGCCGACCCTTATGCTGCAGAACGGGCTTTCCTTCTACAACGAGGAGCAGAACGCCACCGCGTTAACAAGCCCGAAAGCGCTTTCCGTTTTTAAATATTGGACGGATTTTTACAGGGATTATCAGTTTGTTAAGGAAGCAGATTTTTACAACCGCTTCCGTGTGGGAACAATGCCGCTCGGAATCGCGCAGTATTCGGTTTATCTGACCCTTTATGACGCGGCGCCTGAAATTAAAAACCGTTGGGCGGTTGCGTGCGTGCCGTCGACCGACGGCGGAAACGGCTTTGTTGCGGGCAGTGGAACAGGCTGCGGCATCGTTAAAAAGAGTAAGCACAAGGCTGCCGCATGGGAATTCCTTAAATGGTGGACCGCGGCGGATACTCAAGTAAGATACTCCGGCAATGTAGAATCGGTGCTCGGTATGCTCGGAAGACCGCAGACCTCAAATGTAGAAGCGCTCGGAGCTCTTGCATGGAACGCGGAGGACAAGGCAAATATACTCAAGCAGTGGGAAAGCGTGAGGGAAATACCGGAAATTCCCGGCAGCTATTACCTTACGCGCTCGGTCGATCAGGCGTTTTGGCAGGTCATCAACGGCAAGGCGAGCGTTAAGGACGCGGTAGTCAAGCAAAGCCGTGTTGCCGACAGTGAAATCGAACGCAAAATCAAAGAATACAGCTAACAGCGGGGGATAGAAAATGACAGCTAAAAAAGGCAAAGCAAAGAACGGCAGAACGCTTATAGGCAGTCAGCGCCCTATGTTTGTCATGCTCTCGCCGTTTCTGATACTTTTCTTTATTTTCACCGTTTTGCCCATAATCACATCGATGTTTTTATCCTTCACATCGTTTGACCTTATATCCTTCCCGAAATTTACGGGAATAGATAATTACAGAAGGATGTTAGCCGACGATACCGTCTTCCCGGCAGTGGTGAAAAACACGCTTGTTTTCGCGGTTATAGCGGGGCCGCTGGGCTTCCTGCTATCGTTTTTGCTTGCGTGGTTTGTAAATGAATTTTCACCGAGGGTACGCACGCTGCTTTCCTTCCTTTTCTATGCGCCGTCCCTTGTGGGAAACGCGTATTTTATTTGGAAGGTAGCCTTCAGCGGCGACAGCTACGGCTATATAAATTCCTTGCTTTTATCGCTCGGAATTATAACCGAGCCTGTAATTTGGCTTAAAAACGCAACCTACCTTATGCCGATAATTATAATGGTGCAGCTGTGGCAAAGCATGGGTATCTCGTTCCTTTCAAATATATCGGGACTGCAGAATGTTAACGCCGAGCTTTATGAGGCGGGCGCGATAGACGGCATACGCAGCCGTTGGCAGGAATTAAGGTATATTACGCTGCCCGCCATGCACCATATGCTTCTGTTCAGTGCGGTAATGCAGATTCAAAGCAGCTTTTCGGTAAGCGCCATAGCAATAGAATTTGCGGGCTACCCGAGCGTTGAAAACTCGGTTGACACCATAGTTTCGTATTTATCCGATGTGGCAACCGTCAGGTTTGAAATGGGCTACGCCGCCGCTATTTCGGTTATTCTGTTTATTATGATGGCGCTTACGCGCGCGGCGGTAGGAAAAATTCTCGGAATGTCAAAGGGGTGATACATATGCGCGTCTTGTTTGGAAAGAGATTTACCGAAAAAAGGGAAAAGCCCTTTTCAAAGCGATTTACACGCTCGCGGTTCGGAAATTTTATGTATTTCTTCTTTCTCACCGCGGCGGGGCTGTTTTCGGTTTTACCGCTGATATATGCGGTGACTACCTCCTTTAAGCCGATTGACGAGCTGCTTATTTTCCCGCCGACCTTTTTTGTTAAAAGACCGACGACGGTAAATTATATCACCCTGCCGAATCTGCTTTCAAATTTGCAGGTTCCGCTTTCAAGATATATCTTCAACAGTCTTTTTGTAACGGTTGTCACAACCGCTATATATATAGTGATTTCCGCAATGGCGGCGTTTGTGCTTTCAAAGGCGACCTTTAGGGGAAGAAACCTGATATTCATGATAATTCAGTTTGCGCTTATGTTTAACGCGTATACGCTTGCGGTGCCGCAGTATCTTATCGTTTCGGGCATGAAGATTATCGATACCTATTTGGTTTACATACTCCCGCAGCTGGCGGCGACCTTGGGCGTTTTCCTTATGAAGCAGTATATTGAGGGCTATGTGCCCGACGCGCTTTTGGAGGCTGCAAGCATTGACGGCGCGGGCTATTACAGAATTTTTTGGCAGATAGTTATGCCGGTAATACGCCCCGCATGGCTTACCGTTACTCTTTTCTCATTCAGGGATGTGTGGGCGGCAGTACCCAACGGCACTATATTCAGCGAGCGGCTCAAGACCCTGCCGCAGATAGTTACTCAAATCACCGCGGGCGGCATTGCAAGAACGGGCAGTGCCATGGCGGTTACGGTTATAATGATGATTCCGCCGATAATCGTTTATCTGGTTTCTCAGAGCAATGTTGTCGAAGCTATGAGCAGCGCCGGAATAAAGGGATAGGAGGCGGAAATATGAAAAAAACATTTAACGCTTTAAGCGCCGCGCTCCTTGCCGCCCTTATATGCCTTACGGCAGCTGTTCCTGCGTTTGCCGCTTCGTCCGATGAAATTCCGTATAATTCATACACCTATTGGGAAGGTATAAACGAAAACAAGCGCAAGGCGGTTTACAACCGACCGATGTACGAAACGGCGGGTGTGCTTACGGCGGACAGTCTTAAGGTATCCGCCTTTACAAAGCTTAACGATGTCTGCACCGATGAAAATGGCAATGCTTACATTTTGGATGACGCGTCACGAATAACCGTGCTTGATAAGGATTACAATCTGATAAAGGAGATTGGCGCTCTTAATAAGGACGGAGAAAAATATGAATATGCGGGGGCTAACAGCCTTTATGTCGATACCGACGGCACGATATACATCTGCGATACCGAGAACGCACGGGTGCTGCATTGCACGGCGGACGGCGTGCTTACCGATATTCTTAAGCTGCCTGATTCGCCGCTTATCCCGAAGGATTACAAGTACCGCCCGATGCACATTGTGGCGGACAGCCGAAATTATCTTTATGTCTTAAGCGATGGCTCATACTACGGAATGATTCTCTATGCCGCAGACCGCAGCTTTTTGGGCTTCTACGGTGCGAACGAGGTTACAAACGGCATAATGGGAGCGCTTAAAAATGTGTGGAACAGGCTATTTGTAAGCAATGAAAAAAAGGGTAATATCGCGCGTACTCTCCCTTATGTTTTTGTTGATGTGGCAAGGGGCGGCGACGGCTTTATCTATACCGCCACGGGCTATACCGATAAAACAGGCAACAAGGGTCAAATTAAAAAATTAAGCCCCGGAACAGGAAAAAACATTCTTGAGTCTGAAGACATTAATTTTACCGACGATGAGGAAAACACGACCTACAAGGACGGCGAAACGCTTAATCAGAACATAGTGGCGCTTGAGGTTGACAAAAACGGCTATATATATTGCCTTGACGCCTCCTTCGGCAGAGTATTTTTGTATGACAGCGAGAAGCGAATGCTCTCTGCCTTCGGCAGCGGAATGGGCTCGGGAACACAAAAGGGCAGCTTTACACAGGCGTCCGCCTTGGCGCTTAACGGCGGCGATGTGCTTGTGACCGACAGCACCAAATGCACCCTTACCGTATTCAGGGAAACCGACTACGGCGCACGGGTAAAGGAGCTTAGAACTCTTTCGATAAACGGCGATTACACCGCCGCGAAGGAGGGCTGGCTTGAGGTCATAAAGGAGGACAGCGGCTGCCAAACGGCATACTCGGGGCTTGCAAGGGCATATCTTGCGGAAAACGATTACGATACCGCAATGGAATATGCGAAAAACGGCTATGACAGGGAAACCTACGCGCTTGCGTTCGAGCTTTCCCGCCGCGACTTTATTTACGGCAATTTTCCCGTTATATTCGCGGTGATAATTATAATGCTCTGCGCTATAGCGGCACTGATTGTTTTGAAGCGGCGCAAAGCGCCCGAAACGGTAAAGGACAGCGAAACAAGGCTGCTTTTCAGAACACTTATTCATCCGTCGCTCTGCTTTGACGAGGTCAAGGAAAAGGGCAGGGGCAGCATTAAGCTTTGCATAGCGGTGACCGCGGTTTATTATGTGCTTTCGGTTATGCAGACGCTGTGCGGCGGCTTTCTCTTTACCTATTACGATCCCGAAAGCTTTAATTCGATCATGGTGCTTGTTCGCAGCGTGGGAATAGTCGTGCTTTGGATAATATGCAACTGGATGGTCTGCACGCTGCTCGGCGGCAAGGGAAAAATCAGAGAAATCGCGGTGGTGACCTGCTACAGCCTCATACCGCTGATTATAGAAATGGCTCTGAGGCTCCTGCTTACCAACGTGCTTTTGCCTACAGAGGGCGAGTTCTTGGGAATTTTTGAAACTGTTGCAATGCTTTATACACTCTTGATACTGATAATCGGCATGATAAAAATTCACGATTTCAGCATGTCGCGCTTTATCGGTACGGGAATCCTTTCGGTTGCGGGCATAGCCGCCGTGGTTTTCCTTGCGGTTATGGTCGGAATGCTTTTGCAGCAGCTGGCAGGCTTTATAGGAACGGTATTTATGGAATTAACCTTATGACAGGAGGCGTTTAAAATGAAAAGAATACTCTCGGTAATTATTTTATGCGCCCTTGTGCTGTCGACCCTTTCGTCCTGCGGCGGCAGCGATACGACCGCGGCGGTAAAGGCGTTTGACAAAAGCGCCGTTTCCGAAAAGCCGACGGAAAAAACCGTCGCGCAAAACAGCAAATACACGCTTGAATTTGACAGTGAAACCTGCGGTGTAACGCTTACAGACAGGCAAAGCGGCAGGGTATGGGGTACATCCCCGCCTGATACCGGGAAGGTGCGGCTTGATAAATGGGGTGACCCGATTACGAGACACCCGAGAGTAAGCTCAGTGCTGTCGGTCGAGTATGTGTCTGCTGAGACCGGCAATACCGAATCGGTCATTTCCAAGACCGGTGCGGTAAAAGACGGAAGAATAGTCTGCAGGACTTTAGAAAACGGCATAAGGATCGAATATTACTTCGATTCTCCGGGATTTATGATTCCGGTGGATTATATTTTGCGGGAGGACAGCCTGCTTGCAACAATCAATCCCGCAGATATCGAGGAAAGCGAAAATGTTATAACCTCAATATCATTAACGCCGTTTTTCTGCGCCGCGGAAAACGATGAAAAGGACGGCTGGCTGCTTGTTCCTTCGGGCTCGGGCGCGCTTATCTATCCCAAAACGCTTTCGCAGCAGGGAACGAATTATTCGGCGCAGGTTTACGGCGATGACGCCTCGATAGAGCTGTGGGATATGCCATCGTCCGATAAAGCGGTGCGGCTTCCCGTGTACGGCGCAAAAACAGGAGATACAGCCGTTTTTGCCGTTATTGAAGGCGGGGCTGAAAGCGCAGCCGTCAATGTGACGAGCGGCTCCGACGCATTGGGATATTCCGCAGTCTACGCTTCGTTTATTCTGCGTGGCTACACAAATAATATTGCGGATCTGATGCCGGGCGAGCGGGTCAAAAATGTTATATACGCCGATAATAAGATAACAACGCCCCTGTCGGTGGCTTTTTATCCGCTTACGGGCGAAAATGCCGATTACAGCGGCATGGCAGCCCTTTACAGAAGTCTGCTTGAAAAAAGCGACGGTCTCGGGAAAGCCGAAAAGGAAAGTCCGCTTAACCTTAATATAATAGGCGGGGCTTCGGTCTCGAAATCCTTTTTGGGAATACCTTATAAATCGCTTTTCGCTGCAACCGATACCTCGGACGCAGAGGAAATTATCCGAAAGCTGACCGATGACGGCTTGTCACCCACCGTAAGACTTACGGGCTTCGGGGAGGACGGAATAAACACGGGCAGCCTTGCGGGAGGATTTAAAATTTCCTCAAAGCTCGGCGGTGCCGGCGGCGTAAAAAAGCTGCTTGAATACTGCGATCGGCAGGGAATCAGCGCCTTCGTTGATTTTGATATTATAAAATTTAAAAGCGGCTCCTGCGGCTTTTCGGCAATGTTTGACAGCGCGCTTTGCGCAAGCCGAAAGATTGCTTACATTTATGATTTCGATATAGCGGCAAGAGGCAGGGACGAGTCGACCCGCGCGCGGCTTTTGGCAAGAGGCCGCCTTGTAAAGGCGGGAGAGATGCTGCTTAAAAAGACCTCGTCCGCAAATATTGAGGGATACAGTTTCAGCACGCTTTCAAATATCGCGTATTCGGATTATTCCGACCGTGAGTCCGCCGCTGCCTATTCAAAGGCAGGAATGGCGGAGGATGTAAAAAAAGTGCTTTCGGCATTTGCGGGCAGGGGTAAAAAAATCGCAGTAAGCGACGCTAACGCATATGCGGCGGCACACGCCGATATTATAACCGAAGCGCCCACCTCGTCCTCCGCGGAGGATATATTCGATACAGATATACCGTTTTACCAAATGGTATTCAAGGGCAGAGTTCCGATAGCCTCCGAAAGCGTGAATTTGGCTGCCAATCCCGAAAAACGCCTTTTGAAATCGGTTGAAAGCGGCTGCGGACTTACCTATACGGTAATCGCAAAATACGATAAGTCGCTGCTTGACATACGCACAAAGGATTTTTACAACAGCCTTTTTGACAATATTTATCCGATTATCAAGGCAAATGCCGAAAGACTCGGGGAGTATTACGGAAAAATCTCGGGTGCGGAAATCAATGGGCATACTGTTGTGAACGAAAACCTTCGCTGCACTCGGTTTGATAACGGGGTTACCGTATATGTGAATTTCGGAGATAAGGATGAGCAAACTCCGCTCGGCACCGTCGGTGCAATGGATTTTCTTATCGGAGGTGACGGGAATGCGAAAAAATAAACACCGCGGAATAGAAGACTTAAAAAGCCGCTACGGTCTTATGTTCATAGCGCCGTGGGTGCTGGGCTTTGTGCTGTTCTTCGCAATACCCGTTTTCCAGTCGGTCTGGTTTTCACTGTCGGATGTAAGCCTCGGTAATAATGGGCTTGTAACAAAATTCGTGGGGCTCAGTCACTACCGCTACGCGCTTTTGCAGAGCGGCGCATATACCGCGACGCTCGGAACGGCGGTCACCTCGCTTTTGTATCAGCTGCCGATAATTGTACTTATAAGCATGGTGCTGGCGCTTATACTCAATCAAAAATTCCGCGGAAGAACCTTTTTCAGGGCGCTGTTTTTCCTGCCTGTTATAATCGCCACGGGCATTGTAATGGATATTCTGTTTATGACTACGGGCAGTATGTCGGAATCGACAGTGAACGAATCGCTTTCGGGCAATATGTTCAATGTATCCGATGTTGCGGCGTTTCTCGATTTGCCGTCCGGCATATCCGATTATGCCGAAAAAGCGATAAGTAACATTTTCGATCTTATATGGAGCAGCGGAATACAAACCGTTCTGTTCATCGCGGGGCTGCAGTCGGTGCCGTCAAGCCTTTATGAGGCTTCAAGGGTTGAGGGCGCAACAAAATGGGAGGAGTTTTGGTTTATAACCTTCCCAAGCCTTTCGCAGGTGACGCTGCTTGTAATCATTTATACAATGGTCGAGCAGTTCACAAGCAGCAGAAATCCGATGATTGATTCGATGTATACGCTTATGAAGGGCGGAAACTATGATGAGACCTCGGCGGTGCTTTGGTTTTATTTCGCGCTTGTCGGGATAATAATGGGAATACTTATATGGGCTTACAACCGCTTTTTGGTTAAGCGCTGGTTATAGGAAGGAGTACAAAATGTCAGCTTTAAAAAAGAATTTTGTCTCCGCGGGTGTTCCTTCCGGTAAAGTAAGAGCAAGGCACATAGGGCAGGGAGCTTATTCGGTCTTCAGAATTATTATTCTGCTCGCAATCGGCTTTGTGATACTTTATCCGCTGCTTTATATGGTAAGCACCTCGCTTCGCTCAAGGGCGTCGTTCATGAACTCGGTGAGGGTCTGGCTTCCCGAAAAGCTTGACGCGCTTACCAATTACAGGGTGGCGATTAAGGCTCTGCATTATAAGGACGGACTCATTTCATCGCTGAAATACGAAATAGTGAGCGCCGTTTTGGAGATAATCTCCTGCGCGGTTGCGGCATACGGCTTTGCGAGATTTAAATTCCCGTTCAAAAAAATGTTCACCGCAATGCTGTTTTTGACGATACTGATTCCCGATACAATGATCATCATACCGCGCGTTGTCAATAACTCGCAGCTTGATTTTTTGGGAATTCTCGCGCTTTTCAATAGGCTTACGGGCATTGATCTGCGCCCGAATGTGCTGAATACCGGGCTTACCTTTTGGCTGCCGTCGCTGTTGGCGGCGGGGCTGCGCTCGGGAATACTGATATTTATATATATTCAGTTTTTCAAAGGTCTGCCCGCGGAGCTTGAGGAGGCGGCTTGGATGGACGGCGCAGGGCCTATCCGCACATTTATCCGCATAGCGCTGCCGTCCTCCGGCGTTGTTATTCTTACGGTCACGGTATTCTCGCTTATATGGCACTGGAACGATTATTTTCTCTCGTCAATGTACCTGACCGACGGATATCCGCTTGCGGTATGGCTCACAATGATGCCGAAGCAGCTGCCGACAATGGGCTATTCGTTGGTACCGAGCCACCCCGAAACGATGGCGGTATTAATGGCGGGCTGTCTTGTTTTCATACTGCCGATGCTTATAATTTATATATTCGTTCAGCGGTGGTTTATCGAAAGCATAGACCGTGTAGGTATTACGGGTTAATTAAACCCTGAATAAAAGAAAGGAAAATGTTTTATGAAAAGCAATTTACTTCGTTTTGCGGCGTCATCGCTGTCACTGGTGCTACTGCTCGGTATGATGACCGCCTGCGACAAAAAGGACAACAGCTCGAAAACCGATAATTCGGGCAATTCAAATTCGGGAAGCGCTTCTTCGGCCGACGAATACCTTTCCGAGGAGGAGCTTAGCAAGCTCAGAGGAACGAGCATCCGTTATCCGTTTTGGCAGACGCCGGATGAGACAAATCAGGCGGTCATCAACAGCTTTGAGAAGAAGTACGGAATCAAGGTCAATGTGGAAATAGTACCGCAGGATCAGTACATCACCAATATTTCGGGTAAGATAGCCTCAGGCAGCGCGCCCGATGTTTACTGGTCGAACGATGATTTCCCCGCCTGTCTTACCTGTCTACAACCGATTGAGGCTTCCAAAATCGATTTAAACGATTCCCTGTGGGATAAAACCGTTTCGGATATATCGACCATAGGCGGAAAGGCGTATCTTGTAAACGCAATAGGCAATTCGGGAAGAGATATCTGCTTCTACAACAAAAAGCTTTTGAACGATAACAACATCAAGACTCCCGATGATTACCTTGAAGAGGACAACTGGACTTGGGAAACCATGACCAAGCTTATGCGTCAGGTAAGCTCGCTCGGAACCGGCTATTACGGCGCCTATGTGGATATGGAGACCTTCTGGGGCAGCGCGGGCGTTTCGTTCTACCCTTATAAGGACGGAAAGTTCTCAAGCGGACTTGACGACAATCTCACAAAGGCTATGACCCAGCTTTCAAGCTGGCTCAGCGAAGGACTTATGCACGGCGTAGGCTATGACTACCGCGATGAGTTCAATAAGGGCAAGGTGGGTCTTGCAATCACCAACGACTACGGTCTGCAGAAAAAGGGCTACTGGGGCTCTATGGATCCCGCGCACATCGGCTATACCTCAATACCGGATATTGATAAGAACACAAAGGCGCATGAAACAGGGCTTTACCAGGGCTGGGGAATCTGCAAGGGCGCTTCAAACCCTGTTGCGGGCGGTCTGTTTATAAGATATTATTCAAATATTGCAAATTACGATCTGTCGAACAGTTATATCACAAGCGACGCTATGAACTACTCGCTGCGCCTGAAATCAGGCAAAACCGATAACACCTACCACTGCCTTATGACCGGCTCTTCACAGGTTCTCGGTCAGGATCGCTTCACCTACTGGAAACTCGCGCAAAACGATCCGAAGCAGATCAAGCAGCAGCTTGAATCAATGGCAAATCAGGTTAAAGAAGGCGTTAACCGCCTTAACGCCCGCATGGAGTCCGTTGCAAAGGGCAAATAATTTCAGCCACCGTTACGGACGGATACGGCTTTACTTCGCATGATTTGCATGCCGCCCGTCCGTGCTGAAAATAAATATAAAAGCAGGAGGAATTAAATTGAAAAATTTATGCAAGCACAGTTTTAAACATGTAATGGCGTATCTTTTGGCACTTTCCTTAATTCTGTCCCTCGGCACTGTGAATATAGGCAGACTTTCCGCAGCGGAAACCGCAGATGGCGGCGAAGCGGAGTCCGTATATGCGGGCGGCAACGGAACGGCAGAGTCTCCCTATCTTGTTTCCACGGCGGCGGCGCTTCGTGCGGCTGCTGAAGCTACAAACAATAAAGGCGTTTATTACAAACTCACAAACGATATTTACATAAACGGCGATGAAACCACCGATTGGAGCAATTTTGATTGGGATAATGCCGCAGGTCTTAACGAATGGTTCGGCCGATGGGGACTGGATGAGGCAAATCAGTTTAACGGCAATTTCAACGGCTGCGGTTATACGGTTTACGGTCTTTACAACGACTGGGATAAAAATGCGACCGAAATCGGCGGCACGAGAATGGCGCTGTTCCCGGTAATAGGCGCTAACGCCGTTATTAAAAATATAACAATAAAGGGCGCAAGGCTTTATTCGAATTATGCCGCCGCAGCAATCGTCGGTCAGGTAAACAGAGAAACAGCCCCTGAAAGCTTCCCCGTAATTACGGGCTGCTATGCGGACAGCACAGTCTCCGTTATCTCTCTTAAAATAGCGGGCGGACTTATCGGTGTGGGTCACCCTCCGATCATTGAAAACTGCGGATTTGCAGGCACCGTTACAGGCGTGAACGACGAGAACGGCACTATAGTCTGCGGCGGAATTATGGGTCGCGTTTGGGATTACGCTCCGGAGGGCGTTTCCATCGGGAACGGAATCTTAAATAACTGCTACTCTGTCGGCAGTGAAATTACCGGTACCAATATAGGTCAGTTCTGGAGATCAAGCGGCACGCTCACAAATCTTTATTCGGATGTTAACACCAATACCGCGTGGGCTGTTCCGAATAAGCTTACCGCCGACCAAATGAAGGGAAGCGACGCAATCGCAAATATGGCGTTTGACAGGCTTGACTGGGATTTCAGATATAACGATTTTCCTGTTCCCGCTGTCAGAGCGGAGGGCTATGCTTCGGGTGACGGCACAGAGAACAATCCTTATATTATTGAAAACAAAGCCCAGCTGAAGCTGCTTGTAAACGATACCGATACTTCGGGCAAATACTATAAGCTTGCAAACAATATTACCGTAAACGAAAGCCTTGAGGATGCTCCCGAGCTTTGGTTTATGGCGGTTTATAACGGAAACGATGCCGTCGGCGCGACCTTTAACGGCAATTTAGACGGTGACGGTCATATGATAAGCGGAATTTTCTATAACGGCGCGGCTTCGGGAAATGCGTATTGGGCGTCGCTCGGACTTATCCCGAGAGCGGGCAAGGACGCGGTTATTTCCGATATCGGTCTTACAAACTCCTCATTCACCTTAAACGGAGGAACCGCAGGCTCTGTTGTAGGACTTATGTGGAACGACGCAGGGGATAATAAGTTTACAGTAAGCGGCTGCTTTGCGGATGAAACCGTTTCGGTAAACGGCACGGGCAACCTCGGAGGTATAACCGGCAGACTGGTAGGTCACGGAGTTATAAGCAATTGCTATTTCATAGGCTCCTCCTCAAGCTCGGCATTTAATGCGGCATATGCCGCAGGCGGCTGGGGACAAACCCGCACGGTCTCCTGCTTCTACACGACCTCTTCGCAAACAGTAGCTTCGGATGTTTATTACGACAGGGTATACACTGCGGGCGACGCTGTAACGGTTACCATAGGCAATATATCGACCTCGACCGTACATATCGAACCGGACGCGCTTAAAGGCGCTGCGGCAGCCGATACTCTTAACGGCTTTGATTTCGGTAATATCTGGCGCGTGACCGATGAATATCCCACGCTTCTCACATCCTACCGCGCGCAGCGCAGAGCGGCGGGTCTGTGGGACGGCTCTGCGGCGGACGCCTATAACGGCGGCAGCGGTACTGAAGCGGATCCTTATATTATCGCAAACGCGGAGCAGCTGAGAAAGCTTGTAACCGATACCGAAACAGAGGGTAAATATTATACCCTTACGACCGATATCAGGCTCAATGACGAGACTGCCGATAATTGGGCAGACAGCCTTAATTCAAACGACTGGGTAACGCTTTATAACGGCGATATCCGCTTTAAGGGTACTTTCAACGGCGGCGGACACAACATAAGCGGACTGCTTTACAGAGCGACCGCAAAGCATGAAGGTCACCGCGCAGGTCTTTTCCCGGTTGTGGGAGCGGGCGCGCTTATCACCAATTTCAGCGTTTCCGATTCCAAAATGAGCGTCGGCTGGTGCGGCGGCGCTGCGGCAGGCTATACAGAGCTTGATTCCGCCGAAAATTTCCCGAAATTCTCTTATATCGATGTAAGAAGCACCGTTAATATCACAGGTACCGTTGTGGGCGGTGTTCTCGGCGGCGGCAGCTTTGCCGATTTCGATAACTGCTGCGTTACAGCCGAGCTTTCCGGAAGAGACGAGCTTGCCGACACACCCTACGGCACCGCAGGCGACCTTTGGGGCATAGGCGGAGTAAACGATGTGTTCTACAGCATTTCAAACTCCTATGTTTCAAAATACTCGCCCTATAACATAAATCACGGGCTTGCAAAGCTTTCAAATGTATATGCCGCCTCCTACGGCACAGTTAATGTTGTTCCGTCGGTTGTAAACACCGACGCCATGAATAAGCTTCCCAACCTTAACTGGAAGGATGTTTGGAGCTGGGACGGCGAGGGCGCGCCCTATTTGAAGCTTAATGCAAGCGGCGAATACAATTCCTATGCGCTCGGCGACACCGATTGCGACGGCACCGTCGGCAACAGTAAGGATCTTGCCGTTATGAGAAAGCATCTTTTGGGAGTTGAAGGCGTATTTGCCTACAATGCCGATTTGAACGAGGACGGCACAGTTGATATCCGTGACTTTATCGGCTTAAAAAAATCTTCGCCTGTCGCTTAAAAATATCTGATTTAAAAAACCTTACGATAGTTTATTCCGAAAAGACTTTAAACGCCTCAAAGGCTGCAGAAGAAATGCAGGCGGGTATTGAAAAAATACTCGGCGTAAAGCCCGGAATAATAAAGGATACTCAAACGGCGGCTGCCGGTGAAATAATCATCGGCAGCACAAGCCGAACGGTTTCCGGTGTGAGCTTAAGGGACAATGAATACTGCGTTTACACCGATGGCGGCAGGCTTGTGATACAGGCCGGAAAAAGTCCGCTGCTGACAACAGCGGCAAACAAATTTTTGGACGCGGTGAGGCTATCGGAGGATATCGGAGACGATGTTCCCGAAATCCGCGGCACGGTGTCGGATTTTGATTCGGTGAAAACCGTTTCGGGCGTAGCCTACAGCTATGTATGGGGCGATGAATTTAACGCTTCGTCGCTTGATACTTCTGTTTGGTCGTTTAAGGGAGTGGACGAATACGGCGTTGCCGCAGATGTTAAAATGCTCACCGATGAAAATTGCATAACCTCTTACGGCGGCAATCTGCATATGAAAACCATTCAGTATACCGACAACGATAATTCAACCGTTAAATTTGCAAGTCCCTGGTCGATAACGACGGATAAATCGATGAATTATGCCTACGGATATCTGGAAATAAGGGCAAAGGTGCCGGTCGTTCAGGGCTCATGGGGTTCGTTTTGGCTGTCAACGGGGAATCTGAACGGCAAAACATACCCATACGGCGTTGAGGTGGATGTATTTGAGACCCAAAGCATGTTGATGACCCCGAATCTTCACAAGTGGTACAGAGATTCCGAGGGAAGCCTTGTGGACATACCGTATAACGGCTCGCCGCAGAGTAAATACCACGATTTATCGGGCAGCAGCAAGAAAATACGGAGCTTCACGGCGTCTGATATCTTCAGGGACGAATATCATATTATCGGCTTTTTGTGGACGGCGGAAAAAATTGTGCTGTCTGTTGACGGGAACGAATATATGACCTTCAATCTCACAGACGATTACGAGGCGTACAGCTATACCGGGAATACCGATAACGGAATGTCAGGTTTTCATAACCCGATGGCTGTAATACTCGGCAGCGGCATTTATTCGCCGAGATATGTAAAGCCCTATAACACCTGGGCAGAAAAGTATATGATTAAATCAATGAGCGTTCTTCCGTTTGATTATACGGTGGATTATATAAGACTTTACCAAAAATCGGACGGCGGAGAGCTGATTACAAATTAACACGGTTCGGCGGAAAGAACCCGCCCAACCCGCCTCATTTACATAGGAGGAAAAAATGATTCACGGAATGAAAAAATTTAAACGCTCGGCGGTCGTTATGTTGACGGCGCTTTCGATTGTTTTTTCGTCTCTTGTATCGGCGCTTGTCATAACCGCGGAGCAGGATACGGCATGGGACGGCACGATTGCGGAAAAATACGAATCGGGAGCGGGAAACGAAACCGACCCCTATATCATTAAAACAGCAGGGCAGCTGGCGCGCCTTATAAACGATACCGACACGGCGGGGAAGTATTATAAGCTTTCAAACGATATTACCGTTAACGAAAAGCTTACCGACAGTGCGCTCCCGTGGTATTCGGTTGCGGTGGAGAACGGAACGGACGCTGTAAAGGGCGCTGTTTTCGCAGGTCACTTCGACGGAAACGGTCATACTGTCAGCGGACTTTACTTTAAGGGAAACGCGACCGACAACACATACTGGTATGCCGCAGGACTTTTCCCGCGGGCGGACGCAGACGCGGTAATTGAAAATGTCGGGGTTAAAAATTCCTCGTTCACGGTTACCGGCGGCGGTCAGGCGGGGGCTATAGTTGGCGTGTATTCGCCGAAATCAAGCTCTGCGGAAAAATTTCTTACAATTAAAAACTGCTTTGCCGATACAAGCGTTTCGCTCAGCTGCGCAAACGCAGGCGGTATTGCGGGCGCGCTCAACGGCGCGGCTTATGTATACGACTGCTATTTTACCGGCAGTCTTTCGGGGGATACCGTCGGTGCTGTTTATGTTTCGGGTTGGAGCGAAACGGTGCATATATACCGTTTTTATTCAACAAGCGGACTTCAAAAGCATAATAACGAATATTACGAGGAAAACAGCGTATACACAACCGTACAGAGCGCGGGAAATACCATTTCCCTTGCCGATATAACGGGCAACGCGGCTTCGGGTACGCTTTCATCCTTTGATTTTACGAACGTATGGGCTACCGTAAACGACAGCACGCCTGTTTTGCGTGTTTTCGGCTCTCCCGAGCCTGAAGACCCCGAAGATGGCAGCTGGACGGGCAAAATTGCCGAAGCATATGCCGCAGGCGACGGTACGCAGAAATCTCCTTATGAGATTGAAAACGCCGAGCAGCTGGCAAGGCTCATAAACGATACGGATACTACCGGGAAATACTATAAGCTTACTGCGGATATAGTTATAAACAAAACGCTCACCAATAATCCTAAAAACTGGTTCTCGGTTTTAAGCGACAGCACGGGCGTTTCCTTTAAGGGTGATTTTAACGGAAACGGACATACCGTAAGCGGTCTTTATTTCAAGGGCGGTAACGACGGATATTGGTTTGCCACAGGATTGTTCCCGCGTATTGACGAGGGCGCGAAAATTCGCAATGTGGGGCTGAAAAATTCTTCTGTAAATCTGTCAGGCGGCGGCACTGCGGGCGCGCTTGTGGGTTATTTGCTTAACAGCCGCTCTTACGAGACGGCAGCGCAAAGACCTACTATAGAGTGCTGCTATGCCGATGAGACCGTAAGCATAACCGCACCGAGAGCAGGCGGAATAATAGGCACGGCGGTAGGCGAAATACAAATTAAAAACGCTTACTTTACAGGCACCGTTTCAGGTGCGGATAGCGGCGCGCTTTACGGAATGCACTGGGGCTACTATGTGTTTGCGGAATACTTTTATTCCACCGCGCCGATCTATTTGAGGGACGCGAACGACATCCGCAATGTCTACTCGGTTGTAAGCGGCAAAAACGATTCAAGCCCCAAGGCAGAGCCGATAATCGTAACCCTTGAATCGATTACCGGTACAAATGCGCTTAATACAATGCCCGAATTCGATTACACGGGCGTATGGAAGACTGCGGATAACAAAACTCCGTATCTGCGCGTGTTTGAGGGCACGGAAATCAGGGAAGACGGCATATGGTCGGGTATCACGGCGGACGGCTATGAAAGCGGCAGCGGTACAGAAAGCGATCCGTATAAAATTGCCACGGCAGAGCAGCTGGCAAGGCTTATAAACGATACGGATACAAAGGGTAAGTATTATGAGCTGACCGCCGACATTAAGCTTAATGACACTAAGAACGCCAAATGGTATGAAAAAGGCGGCAACAACGAATGGTACTCTGTAAACGATGACCGTGCCAACCATTTTAACGGTACATTCGACGGTAAGGGTCATACGGTAAGCGGTCTTTACTACGGCAAAACTCCCGGCAGGGACGGCTGGCGCTCGGCGCTCTTCCCGATGATAGGCGCTGGCTCGGTTATCCGCAATGTGGGCGTTATAAATTCCTACATTTCGGGCTTCGGAAATGCGGCGGCAATAGTCGGCTGGAGCCGCGACAACGGCGACGGCACATCCCCCGTGATTGCGGGCTGCTATGCGGATGAGACCGTTATAATAAAGGGTATGCGCACCGCGGGTATAGTTGCGGCGGGCAGTCTGCCCGTTAATATCAGCAACTGCTTCTTTACAGGCAAAACGGAAGCGACCGAGGGCGTAAACGGCGCTATGACCGCATACTTCTGGTCGCAGGGAATAAGCATTTCAAATTGCTTCTCGGCAGATGTCGGCATTTATTACAGTGCGGACGGCTCATCTTCAAATTATGTGCTTAAAAACTGCTATTCGACCGTAAAGCAGAACGGAGTTACAACCCGCTCCGCCGCCGATATGAAGGGCACCGTTTCAAAGCAGAAGTCGGTATTTAAGGGCTTCGATTTTGTAAGCGTGTGGAGCCTTGCGGACGGTAAATATCCGTCTCTTAAGGTTATACCCGCTAATTACGGCATAGGCGCGGTAGGCGAGGTTTGGTCGGGCAATGTTGCAAAAAGCTATGCCTCGGGCAGCGGCACAAAGGCAAGCCCCTACCTTATTGAAACCGCGGCGCAGCTGGCTCGCCTTATAAAGGATAACGATACGCGCGGCAAATATTATAAGCTCACTGCCGATATTTTGCTTAATGATACCACTGCCGATAACTGGCACGAAAGCGGTAAAAACACCGGTGCTAATGTTTGGTTCTCGGTAAACGACGATAAGCACACGCAGTTTAACGGATATTTTGAGGGCGACGGTCATGTCGTCAGCGGAATTTATTATAACAGCAATCCGGGGATTGACGGATATCGCTCGGGCCTTTTCCCGATGGTGGGCGAAGGCGCGGTAATCCGCAATGTCGGCGTTGTTAACTCCTATATGTCCTGCCTTTCAAATGTCGGCGCAATTGTCGGTTGGAGCAATTCAGAGGGCGAGGGCAAATCGGCGAATCCGAAAAGTGCGGTCGTTTCTGGCTGCTATGCCGATGAAACGGTTATTATAAAGGGAATGCGTGCAGGCGGTATTGTGGGTGCAGGCTCATTATCTGTTGATATTGATAACTGCTATTTTACGGGCAGCCTTTCCGCAACCTGCCTTGATGATGACGGGAAAACACCGATATCGGCGGGAATTGCCTGCTATTTCTGGGCACCGGGAAATAATATCGTGAATTCGTATTCTATTGATTATCCTCTCTACCGTATTTCGGGCACGGCAAACTTCAATATCCGTGATTGCTATTCAAATGTAGCGCAAGCGAATGTAAGAACGCGCACTAAGGCGCAGATGACAGGCGCCGCGGCAAAGAAGAATATGCCTGCGTTCGACTGGAACACAATATGGAAGACCACCTCAAAAACGCCCGCGCTTATAAAAGTGCCCGAGGGCTATCAGGCAAACGGGTATAACGGCAAGGTCGGCGAAGTATGGAGCGGTCAGGTCGCCTCATCCTTTGCGGGCGGCAGCGGAACTAAAAACGATCCGTACCTTATTTCCACAGGCGAACAGCTTGCAAAATTCGTGACAGGAATACTTGACAAGCCAAATAAAAATAATGTATATTATAAGCTGACAACAGATATTTATCTGAATGATACAACAAGGACCGACTGGAAGGACGAAGCGCGCTCCTGGTATTTCTCAACCTGGAGTCAGTATGAGGCGTCAAAGGGCTTTATGGGCGTATTCGACGGAAACGGTCACACCGTTTCGGGCGTCTACCTTAATGTCGATAACGACGGTCAGGTGCTGGGCGGATTAATACCCGTAATAGGCGAAGGCGGCGTCGTTAAAAATGTCGGCGTTGTGAATTCCTACCTGCGCGGCTACGATAACAAACACGGCTGTGGCTGGATAGGCGCGATATGCGGATATTCCTATTATTGGGAAAATACAATACCCGGAACGCTTGCGACTATAAGCGGCTGCTTTGCGGATAAATCCGTTACGGTAAGCGGTCAGTGCGCGGGCGGTATAATAGGCGCAACGCCTAAAGCAATGCTCATTGAAAACTGCTACTTTACAGGCACTCTGCTTTCGGAAAGCGATGGCATAAAGGGCGGAATAGTCGGCTACAACTGGAGCGGCGTTATTAAAAGCCCGATAAGAAACTGCTATGTAGCGAACGCCGCAAAGGACAGCGCAATAGGCAAATGCTTCGACACTACCAAGTGCGAAAATGTTTACTGCACGGTGGCAACACCGTCGGGCGGCAGCATTTTAAGCCTTAAATCCATGCGCGGTGCAAATGCCGAAAAGTACATGACCGGCTTTGATTTCAAGAATATTTGGTACGCCTGCAAGGACGGCACGCCCGTTTTAAGAATGTTCGGCACTACCTCAAGATATTCCAACACCTCGCCGTTTGATAAGGTCTGCATAACCTTTATCACCAACGGCGGCAACGAGATAGAACCGATCTACGGCGAAGAGGGCGAGAAAATAAGCTGGCCTGAGGTTACGAAACGCGGCTATGAGTTTGAGGGCTGGTATGTTTACAAGGAGCTGGATGTTGAATTCCCGCTGGATGTATTCCCGATGAACGATATAACCCTGTACGCAAAGTGGAAATCTGTAAGCATTGAGCAGGGCTTTGAAAAGGATTACGATACCGCGCTGCTCGGCAATGATTATGAGCTTTATACGCTCGGTATGCAGGGCTTCTCCTTCGATAAGGTTCACGGCGGAACAAAATCCGTTCACAGAATAGGAAAGCTCGAAAGCGACAGCTCGTTTATACCGTTCGACAGCTCACTCGGAGAGCTTGTTCCCGGCAAGGAATACGAAATGACCGTTTGGGTATATACCGAGAACGGTAAAGATCCCGTAAAGCTGACCTTAGGGCAAATCGGAAAGGCTTCACTTTCGGCAAAGCCTAAATATGTTCAGTCACTTACGGATATTTCGGCGGATAAGGCTGGCTCATGGCAGCAGGTCTCCTTGACCTTTGCGGCGGGAGAAAAATATCTTGTGATCACAAGCTCCGGCTCCGAAAGCATCTATTTTGACGATATGGTAATTATGCCGACAGGCAAGGACGCTACGCCCGCAAACGGTGCGGCAGAGCCCGAAAAGAACGAGGGACATAAAGCGTCTCACACTGCGATAATCGTTTCCGCAGCCGTTATAATCTGCGCCGGAGCGGCGGCAATTGTTTACTCGGTCAAAAGAAGGACGGCAAAAAAGCAATAACCGAATATATAACATCTGATCAGGAGATTTTTTTATGAAAATGAGAGCACCGGCGTATCCGCTTATCACTGTGGATCCGTATTTCAGCGTTTGGTCAACAAGCAACAACCTTACCGACAGTGATATTAAAACCTGGTATTCAAAGACCTGCTTTTTAATCGGCAAGGCGGAAATCGACGGAAAAGGATATATGTTTATGGGCTCGGCGGCGGATATGAAGCTGCCGCCCATGGCACAGACCGATGTGACCGTTAAAAGCTTTTCCACAGTCTATACCTTTGCGGCAGCGGGCGTTTGCCTTAAGGCGGAGTTCTTTACACCGGTGCTGCCGACAGATCTTGATATGCTTTCAAGACCTGCATCATACATGAGAATAGGTCTTGAATCGCAGGATAACGCGCGTCATGAGGTAAAGATCACGGTTTCGGCATCGCAGGATTTTTGCGTCGAACGCAAGCTCCAAAACTGCGTGCTGACCGAAACGGCGGAAATCGGCAACGGAATTTCGGCGATGAAAATGGGCGGCGTTGAACAGGCAATTTTAGGATATTCGGGGGACGCTCACGGCATAGACTGGGGATACTTTTATTTGGCAAGCAATAAAGGAACGGTTTCCGGCACGGAAATGGCGGATAGAAAATTTTTAAAGGCAGAGCTCCCTCTTGACACAGGGAAAAATAATACCGCAACGGTGGTTTTTGCCTATGACGATATTTATTCGGTAAAATATTTCGGCGAGCCGCTTAAGGCATACTGGAAGCGGAACGGAGATACCTGCGAGCAGATAATAGGAAAAGCGTTTTCCGATTACGATACCTTCAAAGCCCGCTGCGATGAATTCGATAAAGCACTTTGCCGCGAAGCGATATCGGCGGGAGGAGAAAGGTATGCGGAGCTGTTGAGGCTGGCTGTCCGTCAAATCATGGCGGCGTGCAAGCTTGTAATCAAAAAGAACGGCGAAATTCTTTACATCACAAAGGAATGCTTAAGCAACGGCTGCGCCGCCACCGTTGATGTGGCTTATCCCACAATACCGTTTTTTCTGCTTTACAATCCCGCCTTGGCAGAGGCAATGATAAGACCCATTTACGAATATGTGAGAAGCGGGAAATGGCCCTATGAATTTGCACCGCACGATTTGGGCACATACCCCATACTTAACGGTCAGGTTTACGGAAGCGGCTTCAAAATGTCAATGCAGATGCCGGTCGAGGAATGCGGCAACATGCTGATAATGACCGCGGCGGTGACAAAGGCGGTCGGGAGCGAAAAGCTTTTCACGGAATACAGGGATATAGCCGACCGCTGGGCGAAATACCTTTCGGAATTCGGCGCAGACCCGGATAATCAGCTCTGCACCGACGACTTTGCGGGACACCTGGCGCACAACTGCAATTTAGCCCTTAAATCGATAGTGGCGCTTGCGGCGTATTCACGCCTCTGCAAAATTGCGGGAGATAATGATAAGGCTCAATATTATGAGGAGCTTGCAAAGAAAAATGCGGCGGAATGGGCTGAAAAGGCGGCTGTCGGCGACGGTACATACAGGCTGACATTTGATAACAGAGATACCTTCAGCATGAAATACAATGCGGTATGGGACGGCATATTCGGGCTGAATATTTTCCCCGATGATATGTGGACTGATGAAATAAAGGGCTATGAAAAGCACTTTAATCCCTACGGTCTGCCGCTCGACAGTCGCTCGGACTGCACAAAATCCGACTGGATGATATGGACTGCCACGCTGTCCGATAATCAGGAATTTTTCAAGAAAACCGTTGACGCCTTGTGGCTTAATTATAATCTCTCGCCGTCGCGCGTGCCGCTTAATGATCTGTTTTCAACCGTAACCTCTTTACAGATTCATTTCCAGCACCGTTCGGTTCAGGGCGGAATGTTTATAAGGCTGTTGAAGGATAAAAAAATCTGTCTTTTTTAAGTGTGAAGGAGCGCCGTTATGGAAAAAAATTACGACAGACGATTAAGGCAAACGCTTTTTCCGGTGCGTGTGGTAAAGACCTTCGGAAACGTTTTAAATCATGAAGCTCTGCTTAAGGAAAAGCCGCTTCAAATAGGCTTGAATGAGCCTGACTGCACCGTTTTTGAAAACGGCGAGACAGGGGAAAATGCCGCCGTTTTGCTTGATTTCGGCAGGGAGATCAACGGCTGCGTCAGAATTCTTACCTTCTCATCGCATTCCGATAAGCCCGCAAGCGTTAATATAACCTGCGGCGAATCGGTATCGGAGGCATTGAGCGCTCCGGGAGAAAAAAATTCCACAAACGACCATGCGGTGAGAAGCGCCGATCGACTGCTTCCTTCCTACAGTGATATGACCTTTAACGAAACGGGCTTCCGTTTTGTATGTCTGCGTCTGAACGGCAAGGGAACGCGCCTTTCGGTAAGGTCTGTAGCGGCGGTTTCGGTTTACGGCGATATTCCGTATATCGGGAGCTTCTCCTGCAGCGATGAAACGCTGAACAAAATTTATGACACTGCGGCGTACACCTGCGGGCTTTGCCTGCAGAATTACATATGGGACGGAATCAAGCGCGACCGCCTTGTATGGGTGGGGGATATGCACCCCGAAATGCTTACGGTGCGCTCGGTCTTCGGCAGCATACCGCTGATGGAAAAAACGCTTGAATACATTAAGGAAGCCACACCGCTGCCCGGCTGGATGAACAATATGCCGACCTATTCCTTTTGGTGGCTGATAATAGTAAGGGATTGGTATTTTTATACCGGCAGCACAGAGTTTTTGCATAAAAACGCGGAATATATAATATCGCTTTCCGAAAGGATAAGCTCGCTTGTATCACAGGACGGCTCTGACAGTATAGGCTATTATTTCCTCGATTGGCAAACAAACGGCACCGAAGCTGCGAAATACGGCTCGCGCGCACTGCTTGCTATGGCGCTTGACGCTGCAGGCGAGCTGTGTGGATATCTCGGAAACGGGGGCGCTGCGGCGCTTTGCAAAGAGAAGGCGGATATTTTAAAGAAAAGCGAATGGAAGCACTGCGGTGCAAAGCAGACTGCGGCGATGGCGGCAATGGCTGACTGTACCGATAAAAATGCGGCGGCGGAGCTGATACTCAAAAACGGCGCGGAGGGCTTTTCAACCTTTATGGGCTATTATCTTCTGAAGACGGCGGCCGAAAAGGATATATCCGCAGCGCTCGGCATTCTCAAGGAGTATTACGGCGCAATGCTGAAGCTCGGTGCTACTACATTTTGGGAGGATTTTGATATTGCATGGGCTGAAAATGCTTCTGCGATAGATGAAATTCCCGAGGAAGGAAAGACCGATATTCACGGCGATAACGGCGCATTTTGCTATAAGGGCTTTCGCCACAGCCTGTGCCACGGCTGGTCGAGCGCTCCCACGGCGTTTTTGGCGGAGGAGGTGCTCGGAATCCGCATATCGGAGCCGGGCTGTAAAAAGATCCGCATAGCTCCGCGGCTCGGAAATCTCGAATGGGCAGAAGGCAAATATCCCACACCGTACGGTACGGTAACGGTAAGCTGCAAAAATCTCGGCGGGGAAATTAAGACCGAATGGACGGCTCCTCCGGAGATAACCGTTATTACCGAGTAATATTTAAATAATGTCTACTGAATAATTGCATTAGCAAATGCAATTATATAAAATCGA
>ERZ772819.239-NODE-239-length-46968-cov-7.022851_pt1 | contig 46968 bp, 42 predicted proteins | sample MGYA00580860_ERZ772819 | MGnify/ENA primary metagenome ERZ772819 (study PRJEB29015, sample SAMEA2737683) | human gut metagenome | biome: human gut; feature: human-associated habitat; material: faeces | place: China | collected 2012 ...
ATAGTAAATAATTTAAAAAATCAAAATTTGAAATATGAAAATAAAAAAATAGGAAACAAAATAATATTAAAAAATAAAATAATAATTAATAAAAATATTATATCATAACAAAGCAAAAAAGAAAATAGAAAAAATGTTCGTAAAAACTATTGACAAAACAAAATAAAAAATATATAATCAGACCGAACAAAAATTTTATTTATTTTTTAGGAGGTCTGATTATGATAACAACATTACACATAAAGAATATAGGAATAATAGATGATCTAAGCATAGATTTAAATAATGGATTAAATGTATTAACTGGAGAAACTGGGGCTGGAAAAACATTAATAATAGATTCATTAGGAATAATATCAGGAGGAAGATTTTCTAAAGAAATGATAAGAAAAGGTGAAACAAATTCATTTGTAGAAATTTGTATGTATGAACCAGAAAATGAAAATTCAATAGAGGGAAATATAATTGTCTCAAGAGAGATTAATTCAAATGGAAGAAATATGTGCAAAATAAATGGAAGAATGGTAACTGTAAATGAACTTAAAAATTTTATGAGTAAATTTATAGAAATTCACGGTCAAAATGACAATCAAAGTTTATTAGACAATAAATTTCATTTAAAATATTTAGATGGATTCATTGGAGAGGAATTATTAAAATATAAACAAGAATATAAAGAAAACTACACAAGATATATAGAGATAAAACAAGAATTAAAAGCAAACTATGGAGATGAAAAAGAAAGAGAGAGAAAATTAGATTTATTAAAATATCAATTTAACGAAATAGAAGAAGCAGAACTAAAAGAAAAAGAAGAAGAAGAACTTGAAGAAAAAAGAAAAATTATGCTAAACTCAGAAAAAATATCAAATAGTTTAAACGAAGCAGATGAAGCAATTGGAGAGAGTAGTATAGATAGTATAAACTTAGCTATAAGAGCTATGGAAAAAATAGAGGGAATAGATACAAAATATGAAGCAATTACAAGCAATCTAAAAAATATATATTATGACCTTCAAGAATTATCAAGAGATATCTCAAATGAAAAAGAAGATATTTATTTTGATGAACAAGAAAGAAATGAAGTAGAAGAGAGATTAGATTTAATATATTCTTTAAAAAGAAAATATGGTAATAATATTTTAGAAATATTAAATTATAAAGAAGAGATAGAAAAAGAAATACAACACATAGAAAACTTAGATGACTATAACCGAAAATTAAAAAAAGAATTGAAACAAATAAAAGAGAAAATGACAAAACTAGCTATAAATATTCATAATTTAAGAAAAGAATATGCAAAAGTTTTAGGAATAAATATAAACAAAATATTAGAAGACTTAGAAATGAAAAATGCAAAAATAAATATACATGTAGATTATAAAGAAGAAGAATTTTTCGAGAACGGAAAAGATGAAATAGAGTTTTATATAACAACTAACTTAGGAGAAGATGAAAAACAATTATCAAAAATAGCATCTGGTGGAGAAATGTCTAGAATTATGTTAGCAATAAAAAAAGTATTAGCAGATACAGATAAAATGCCAGTATTAATTTTCGATGAAATAGATACAGGAATAAGTGGGAAAGCAGCAAATGCCGTTGCCGAAAAGTTAAATAGCATATCAAAAAATCATCAAGTATTATGTATTTCACATTTACCAAGCATTGCAGCATCTGCAGATTATAATTATTTTATAAGTAAAAAAGTTTTAAATGATAGAACAAATACAAATATAAAATTATTAAATGAAGAGGAAACAATAAAAGAAATTGCAAGAATTTCATCTGGAGAAATAAATGAAGCAACAATACAATATGCAACACAATTAAGAAATAAAAAGGCTTGTTAGAAAATTACAATTATAAAAAATGTATAAAACTGTAAAAATTAGAGTAAAATATTACCAAAACGAAAGGTGGTATTTTATATGAAAGATTTCTTAGAAATAAAAAACATAGAGGCATTAGAAGTATTAGATTCAAGAGGAAATCCAACAGTTCAAGTTGAAGTTGTAACAGATGGTGGATTTTCAGGTGTTGCATTAGTTCCATCAGGAGCATCAACAGGAAGTTTTGAAGCAGTAGAACTTAGAGACAATGACAAAAATAAATTTATGGGAAAAGGCGTAAGCAAAGCAGTAGAAAATGTAAATAAAAAAATCACAAAAAAACTAATAGGTATGAATGTATATGACCAAAGAAATATAGATAGAACATTAATAGAATTAGATGACACATTAAATAAATCAAACTTGGGTGCAAATGCAATATTAGGAGTTTCTCTTGCGGTTGCAAAAGCATCTGCCAATTCATTAGGAATGGAGTTATACAATTATATAGGGGGAGTAAATGCAAATAAATTACCAGTTCCAATGATGAACATTCTAAATGGAGGAAAACATTCAGATAATAATATAAATATACAAGAATTTATGATAATGCCTGTTGGAGATATTACATTTTCTGAAAGACTAAAAAGAGGAGTAGAAGTATATCATACATTAAAAAAAGTTTTAAAAGAAAAAGGTCATTCAGTTGGAGTTGGAGATGAAGGGGGATTTGCACCAGACTTAAAAAATGAAGAAGAAGCCTTGGATTCAATTATGGAAGCAATACAAAAAGCAGGGTATGAACCGGGAAAAGACATATGTTTAGCATTGGATGTTGCCAGTACAGAAATGTATGATGAAGCTCAAAAAATTGGAAAAGATGGTTATTATTTTTGGAAAACAGATATATTCAAAACAAAGGAAGAAATGATAGAATATATTGTAGAATTAACACAAAAATATCCAATAATTTCAATAGAAGATGGATTAGCTGAAGAAGATTGGGAAGCCTGGGAAGAATTAACACAAAAATTGGGAAATAAAGTACAACTTGTTGGAGATGATTTATTTGTAACAAATATAAAAAGATTACAGAGAGGAATAAAGGAGCATGTAGCAAATGCAATCTTAATTAAACCAAACCAAATAGGAACACTTACAGAAACACTAGAAACTATACAAGAAGCAAAAGAAAATGGTTATAAAACAATAATTTCACATAGATCTGGAGAAACAGAAGATACAACTATTGCAGATTTAGCAGTAGCAATAAATGCTGGACAAATAAAAACAGGAGCTCCATGTAGAACTGATAGAGTAGCCAAATATAATAGACTTTTAAATATTGAAAATCAACTAATGATAGATAATCAATAGAAATATAAGATATGATAAGCTAATATAATAAAAGAAAATATAAAATAACAAAGAAGTCAAAAGAAGAATTATTATTCAACTCTTCTTTGACTTCTTTCATTATTATTAGAACTAGAATTGCACATTTTTTCATATTCTTTGCATTTTATTTTATAATCCATTTGCATACATAAATATCTATAATAACAATAAGCCTGTTCATATTGAGCCATAGGATTAAACATAGGGTCTCTATATAAATCGTTCATATCAGCAGAATTGTTCATTCCGCATTTGCTGTTGAAACATAGCATAATCCATAAAAGGAGGCATATTATTAAAATCTTTTTCCACAATAACCATCTCCAATCATATAATATTAATAATATAAATAAGTTAAATTATTACTAGATTTTATTCAAAATAAATTTTAATATTCATAAAGCTCTTACAAATTAAAATTAAAAAAAGGAAAAAAATTCATAAAAATAAAAGTATAAAATCCTGCCAAAAATCCATGTAATAATTTCCCATAAAAATAAGGCTTTATAGAAAGGTCTGTTTTTGAAGTTATACTCAAAACTTGTAGTAATACAGATAAACCACCAAAACCAAGTAAAAATGCAGTTAAAACAATATTAATAGAAATAGCTTTAATATGAATATTAGAGATTATACTTATACCATTAGTAATTTCAAGCAAACCAGTAAGAATTCCATAAATAAAAGAAGTGTCAATATGCATAAAATCAAATAAAGGAGTAAAAATATAAACTAAACTATTTAAAATTCCACTTGATTTCAAAATTGAAATTATACTAGAAAAAATAACTACAAAACCACCAATCATTAAAACTGTAGAAATACTATTTGTAATACTTTTTCCTAAAACTTCGCCTAAATTAGAAAATGTAACATTTTTATTTTTATTAAAACTAGATTTTTTATTTATGTCAGTATTAAAAGTAGAAGTATTAAATTTCCAAAATCTAAAAATAATTCCAACTGTAATACAGGCTAAGATATGTGTTACAAGTAATAATAAACCAATTGTAGAATTACCAAACATACTAATACCAACAGTTCCAACAATAAATAATGGTCCTGAATTATTAGTAAAACTAAGTAATCTTTCACATTCCTCTTTAGAACAAATATTATTTTCTCTAAAATCACAAGCTATTTTAGCACCAACAGGGTAGCCACTTATTAACCCCATTATAAATCCAAAAGCACCTTCACCTCTAATGTTAAATAATGGTTTCATTAATTTATTTAAAAATCTTCCTAATATATTAACAAAATTTGTATGCATCAATAAATCTGTTGCAACAAAAAAAGGGAATAAAGAAGGAACTACCGAATTTGCCCATAATGAGAGTCCTTTTTTTATCGCAGGTAAATTACTAGAGGAAAATAGGAGCAAACTACCAGCAAAAGCTAAGAAAATTAAAGTCAGTATATTTCGTTTTATTTTTATTATATAAAAATGAGATTTAGAAAACATATAATCACCACATTAAAATATATGTATAAAACCAAAAAAATAGCACATACTTACAATGTGTTTGTATCACAAACATAGAAAGGTATGTGTTATTTATGAATAAAAAAAACAAAAATAAAGACCTAGAAGACATGGAACTGGAAATAGGAGAGGACACAACAAAATATGGAGAATTCGTATCATCATATTTTGCATGGGTATCTTTACCAAAGCAAAAAGAAAAAGTTGAAAAATTAGAAAATATAACAAAAAATAAAGATAAAGAGAGAAATTAAAAGAAAAAATAAGATGATATGAAAATTATTATCAAATAAGGTCAGAAAAGGTCAAAAACAAAACTTGAAAAAACACTAAAAATGATTATAATAATATTATAGGTCAAAGAAAGTCAAAGACAGTAAAACATATTATAAATATTTAAGCAAACAAATAATTAATGGGGGGACTGATAAAATGAGAATGTCAGATGTAATAGAAGATTTTATAAAAGATTTATTTGAGGAGGATGAATCAGATTATGTAGAAATACAAAGAAATGAATTAGCACAACACTTTAACTGTGTACCATCACAAATAAACTATGTAATATCAACAAGATTTAAGCCATCACAAGGCTATTATGTAGAAAGCAAAAGAGGCGGTGGTGGAAACATCAAAATCAAAAAAATAAATAATACAAAATCAGATTATATAATGCATATAATAAATAACATAGGAAAAACAATAACAGTAAATGACATAGACATTTTATTAAGTGATTTTTTAACTTACAATATAATAACACAGCAAGAAGCAAAGCTATTAAAAGTTGCAACAAGTGATAATGTACTTAGGTTAAATTCAGAAATAAAAGATGAAGTAAGAGCAAGAATATTTAAAAATATGTTATTAAATATAGAATAAAATTAAAGGAGTGATTAATATGTTATGTGAAAATTGTGGAAAAAGAGAAGCAAATGTTAGATATTCAGAAAATATTAATGGAGTAAAAAAGGAGATGCATTTATGCGAAGAATGTAGCAGAAAATTAGGAATTGCACAAGATATGGATTTTAAAATTCCAGCATTAGATTTTTCTAATTTCTTTGGAAGTTTCTTAGAAGACTTTAATACACCAGATTTTATGCCATTATTGAATGAAGTAAAACAACTAAAATGTGATAGTTGCGGTTCAACCTTTGAAGATATAATAGATACAGGAAGATATGGATGTCCAAATTGTTATGATGTTTTTGAAGATAGAATGGATCCAATATTAAAAAAACTACAAGGTGCAAATAGACATGTAGGAAGACTAGGAAAAATTTCAAATAATAATCTAAAGTTTCAAGATAAAGAAAGTAAAAAAGAAGAGAAAGAAGAAAAAACAAATCCGGTAGATAAATTGCAAGAAGATTTGAAAAAAGCAATTAAAGAGGAAAGATATGAAGATGCAGCAAAAATTAGGGATGAAATAAAGAAATTATCAAAATAAGTTAAGAGAAAAATCATATGGAAAGGAAGTAATAATATGAATTGGTATTTACAAAGTGGAAAAGATTCAGATGTTGTTACAAATACAAGAATTAGATTTGCAAGAAATTTACAAGGATTTAAATTTAATCTAAAAAATCCAAAAGATATAGAAGAATTAAAAAATAAAATAAAAGAAAATACATATGCAATAGGTTATGGATTAAAATATCTAGAATTAAAAGATATGGATGACATTACAAAAATGAGTTTAGTAGAAAAGAACTTAATAAGCAAAGACTATGCACTAAAAAATAAAACAGGAGCAATTTTAATAAATGATGAAGAAAATATTTGTATTATTATAAATGATGATGACCATTTAAAAGTTCAAGTATTTAGTTCTGGATTTGAATTAGAAAACACACTAAACTTTGCAATAGAACTAGATAAAAAAATAGAAGAAGTTTTAGGCTATGCAACAAGTAAAAAATATGGATATTTAACAAGTATGCCAACAAATTGTGGTACAGGCTTAAAAGCATCTGTAATGGTTAGTTTACCAGCACTTGAAAAAACAAGAAATATAGATAAAGTATTTTATAACTTAAGTAATTTTGGAATAAATATATTAGAATTAAATAATGCATTTGAAATTTCAAATAAAAGAACTCTAGGAATTACTGAAGAAGATATTATACAAAATATCAAAGTAGTTACTGAAAAATTAATTGAACAAGAAAGAAATGCTAGAAAATTCTTAGACAAAGATAAAATAAGTTTAGAAGATACAATTTATAGAAGTTATGGATTGTTAACTAATTGCAGAAAAATCACATTAGAAGAAACAGAAAAATTACTATCAAATGTAAAAATTGGAACAGATTTAGGAATCTTACCAGAACTTACAGATAGTAAAATTCAAAAAATGTATTTATATAGTAAACCGGCAAATATGCAAAAATATCTAGGAGAGCAGTATGAAGCATTTGAAAGAGATATAAAAAGAGCAGAGGTAATCAAAAATATAATAAAAGAAAAATAAAAAAAGGAAGGTGATAAAATGACATACAAATTTACAAATAGAGCAAACAAAGCTATAGAATTGGCAAATGATATAGCCTTAGATTTAGGCCATAGCTATATAGGAACCGAGCATATCTTATATGGATTAGCCAAAGAAGAAAATGGAGTTGCATCAAAAGTATTAGAAAATCAAAATGTCACAGCTGAAGATATTTTGAATAAAATTGAAGAATTAATTGGAAGAGATGAACCAATAGAAAATATTGTTGATTTCACACCAAGAACAAAAAGAGTAGTAGAAGTAGCATTTATAGAAGCTAGAAAATTAGGCTATAATTATATAGGAACAGAACATTTATTAATAGGGATTTTAAGAGAAGGAGATTGTGTTGCTACAAAAATCTTATTAGACTTAAATGTTAATATTCCAAAATTATATAATGAAATAGTAAAAGTAATAAATGAGGGAGAAGATTACAATTCAGACAATGAAGATTATTCAAACTCAAATAATGGAAGACAAAATAGAAGAATAAGAGGAAGTTACAACTCAACACCAACATTAAATCAATTTGGAGAAGATTTAACTAAAAAAGCAGAAGAAGGAAAATTAGACCCAATTATAGGAAGAAAACAAGAAATAGAAAGAGTAATAGAAATACTATCAAGAAGAACAAAAAATAATCCATGTTTAATAGGTGAACCAGGTGTAGGTAAAACTGCTGCAGTTGAAGGATTAGCTCAAAAAATTGTGTCAGGAGATGTTCCAGAAATATTAAAAAATAAAAGAGTTGTAACACTTGATATTTCAGGTATGGTAGCAGGAGCTAAATATAGAGGAGACTTTGAAGAGAGAATCAAAAAGGCATTGAATGAAGTAAAAAAAGCAGGAGATATAATTCTTTTTATAGATGAAATTCATACAATAGTTGGAGCTGGTGCTGCAGAAGGTGCTATTGATGCTGCAAATATTTTAAAACCATTACTTGCAAGAGGAGAAATTCAACTAGTAGGTGCAACAACTTTAAATGAATATAGAAAATTTATTGAAAAAGATGCAGCTTTAGAAAGAAGATTTAGCCCAGTAACAGTAAATGAACCATCTGAAAAAGATACAATTCAAATCTTAAAAGGAATTAGAGATAAATATGAAGCTCATCATAATGTTAAAATAACAGATGAAGCAATCGAAGCTGCTGTAAAATTATCTGTAAGATACGTAAATGACAGATTTTTACCAGATAAAGCTATAGACTTAATAGATGAAGCATCATCAAAAGCAAGATTAAGAAGCTATACAGAGCCAGAAAGTCTAAAAGAATTACAAGAAAAAATAGAAAAAATGAAAAATGAAAAAGAAGATGCAGTAATAAATCAAAAATTCGAGAAGGCAGCTGAATTAAGAGATAAAGAAAAAAGCTTAAAAGAGCAATTTGAAAAAGAACAAACAAAATGGAACAACAAGAAAACAAAAGATATAGTAACAATAACTGAGGAAAACATAGCAGAAGTAATTAGTAGTTGGACAGGAATTCCAGCTAAAAAAATAACAGAAGATGAAAATGAAAAATTAAAAAATCTAGAAGTAGAATTGCATAAAAGAGTTATTGGTCAAAATGAAGCAGTAGAAGCGGTTTCAAAAGCAATAAGAAGAGGTAGAGTTGGATTAAAAGATCCAAAGAGACCAATAGGTTCATTCCTATTTTTAGGACCAACAGGAGTTGGAAAAACAGAGTTATCAAAAGCATTAGCAGAAGTATTATTTGGTGATGAAAATGCAATGATAAGAATTGATATGTCAGAATATATGGAACCACATTCAGTAGCTAAATTAATAGGAGCTCCTCCAGGATATGTAGGATTTGATGATGGAGGTCAATTAACAGAAAAAATAAGAAGAAAACCATATTCTGTAATATTATTTGATGAAATTGAAAAAGCACATCCAGATGTTATGAATATGTTATTACAAATACTAGAAGATGGAAGATTAACAGACAGTCAAGGTAGAACAGTAAATTTCAAAAATACAGTAATAATAATGACATCAAACTTAGGAGCAAGAATAATAACAGATAAAAAGCATTTAGGATTTTCAAGTAATGTTTTAGCTGAAAATAAAGATAATAGTGATGAAAAAACAATGCAAAAAGAATACGAAGAAACTAAAAAAGAAGTTATGACAGAATTAAAAAAAGAATTAAGACCAGAATTTATAAATCGTATTGATGAAATAATTGTATTCCACAAACTAGGAGATACAGAAATAGAAAAAATAATAGATATCATGTTAAAAGAAGTGGAAAATAGACTAAAAGAACAAAAATATGATGTTGAATTTGGGCCAGAAGTAAAGAAATTAATAGCTGAAAAAGGAATTGACAAAAACTTTGGAGCAAGACCATTAAGAAGAACAATTCAAAATTTAGTTGAAGATAGTATGGCAGAAGAAATTCTAGATGGAAAATTAGATAAAGGTAAATTAACAAAATTTACTGTGAAAGATGGAAAAATAGTAAAAGTGGGACAGAAGTAATCTGTTCCACTTTTTAAATTAATCTATTAACTTAAATTATTAGTTATTGACTATGAGTATATAAATATGTTATATTTTAATAGAAGATAAAAAGATAAATTTATAATAGGAGAACAACAAATGAAAAAGAAGAATATAATTAAAATATTTAGCTTAATAATATTTATTCTTTGCATTATAAGTGGAATTAATTTCAAGAATATAATAAAAAATTTAAAACCAAATAGTAATCAACAAGAAGTAAAAAAAGACATAGAATTTGAAACATATTTTTTAGATGGAGAAAAAATAAAAATTTTAGCAACAGCACAAGATACAGAAAACCTATTAAGTACATTAGAAGAGTATGAAAACGGAAAATTAATAAAAAAGATAGACTGCAATAATAAAGAAAAAGTTACTGTTGATATAGAAAGTGATGGAGATGCAAACTATGAATTTATAGCAACAAATACATTAGGAGAAAAAATATCAAAAGAACTAGTAATTAATGATGAACTTAGAAAAAACACTATTAAAATTGATATTAGTATTGATGAAAATACACTTGATAGTAATGGACTAGCATTAAAAGGAAACGTGAAAATTGACTATGGAAATAATTCTAATTTAAAAATGAAAACACAATATAAAATTGGAAATAGTGAATGGAAAGAATACAATGAAATAATAGATATTGATTGTAATGATATTGTTTCAAATCAAGAACAAGAAAAAGATAATGAAAATATTATAATTTATGCAAGAAAAATAGATGATTCAGGAAATCAAATTTTCAATAGTATAAAAACAAATCAATTTGATGTTGATGCCCCAGTTTTACCAGAAATTAGTATAGAACAAAAAGCAGAATATCCAATAATAACAGCAGATGGAATATGCTTAGATAATACTGTTACAATAAAATTTGACCAAAATCAAACTAATCTGCTAAATCAATATAGTACTGATGGAGGTAAAACATGGGAGACTTGTGATACAGGAGTTTATACATTTAATACATTAAAAGGTATAGTATATGCTAAATCAACTAAAGAAACAGGATTAACTATTACAAAGATGGTAAATGTATCTATGGCAAATGTAACATCAAGTTCTGCATTAGCACCAGATGCATTAAATTACAAAGCATATGATGGAAATAATTCTACTTATGTTGGAGCATACCAACCAAACCATATGAGTTTATATCCACCTCCTGAAATTAAGTCAATAGGAGGAAATATGATGGTTGATGAAAGTGCTATTAATAAAACATTAAATATATCATTTTCAAGAACTGGAGGATCCGGATCATCTGATCCTAATGGAGAAATAAGAATATATAGTTATGATGAAAATAATTCAATAATATCTACAAAGATAATAAATAAAAACCAATCTGGAATTAGAAATGAAACAATTCAAATTCCAGAAAATACAAAGAAAATGTATTTTTATATGATAATGGTAAGTTCAGGATGGGGCGGCGGAGAAGGCTATGCTAGAATCCATAATATAGAAGTTTTGCGAGATTAAACATAAAATTATATAGAATATGAAAAAATTACCAAAAACACTTGAAAAAACAGGAAAATTATAGTATACTATTCAAGTAAACCTTTTACTTAGCTTTCAAGAAAAGCACCAAAACTAAAAGCTCAGTTGAAGGTGTAAAAAAATATAGGAGGTGTAAACACATGACAAAGGAAAGAAAACAAGAAATCATTAACACATATAAAAGAGAAGAAAAAGACACTGGTTCACCAGAAGTACAAATCGCTCTTTTAACAGAAAGAATTAATGAATTAACAGAACACTTAAAAGTTCATGTAAAAGATAATCACTCAAGAAGAGGATTATTAAAAATGGTTGGTAAAAGAAGAAACTTACTAAACTACTTAGCTAAAAAAGATATTCAAAGATACAGAGATATCGTTGAAAAATTAGGATTAAGAAAATAATTTCATAATAGAGCCTATGCAAAAGAAAATTTAGCATAGGCTTTTTGTGGAAAATTTAGTATAAACTATATTTAGGGAAGTAGCTTGTATAATGTGCTGAAAGAAAATCAGAATATTATAGAGGTTACAATCTAAATGAGATTATACTAAATTAGTGAAAAAATAATAGGGAAAAAAAGGGCGTCCCCAATTCCCTAAAAGGAGGACAAGTATGTTTGATTTTATTAAAAAATGGTGCAAAAAAGAAAATGGAAAGGAAGAAAATAAAATGTTCAAAACTTATGAAACAGAATTAGCAGGAAGAAAATTAACAATTGAAACAGGAAAATTTGCAGGTCTTGCAAATGGAAGTGTAACAGTTAGATATGGAGATACAGTTGTAATGGTAAATGTTACAGCATCTAAAGAACCAAGAGATGGAATAGACTTTTTCCCATTGTCAGTAGACTATGAAGAAAAATTATATTCAGTTGGAAAAATTCCAGGTTCATTCCAAAAAAGAGAAGGTAAACCAAGTGATAAAGCAATTTTAACATCAAGAGCTATAGATAGACCATTAAGACCATTATTCCCAAAAGATTTTAGAAATGATGTAGTAGTTGTTGCAACAGTTCTTTCAGTAGAACAAGACAACTCACCAGAAGTAGCAGCTATGATTGGTGCTTCAGCAGCACTTTCAATTTCAGATATACCATTTGGTGGACCAACAGCAGCAGTAAATGTTGGATTAGTTGATGGTAAAATAGTTATAAACCCAACAGAAGCACAAAGAAAAGTATCTGATTTAACATTAACAGTAGCAGGAACTGAAGAAAAAATAGCAATGATAGAAGCTGGAGCAAACGAAGTTCCAGATGATGTTATGTTAGAAGCAATAAAAGAAGGACATAAAGAAATCAAAAAGATTTGTAAATTCATTGAAAAAATGAAAGAGGAAATTGGTAAACCAAAATTCGAATACAAATCATTTGCAGTCAATCCAGATGTATATGCATACATAGAAGAAAACTTCAAAGAAGAAATGAAAGAAAAAGTTCAAGAAAAAGACAAAGAAACAAGAGACAACAATATTGCAGAATTATCTGACAAAATAGCAACAAGTTATGCAGAAAAATTTGGAGAAGAAGCAGCAGAAGAACACAAATCTGATATTGGAGAAGCAATCTATAAATTAGAGAAAAAATGTGTAAGAGAAATGATTTTCTTTGAACACAAAAGAGTTGATGGTAGAGCAATAGATGAAATTAGACCATTATCATGTGAAATAGACTTATTACCACGTGTTCATGGAAGTGCATTATTTACAAGAGGACAAACTCAAGTTCTTTCAGTTACAACATTAGGAATGATAAGTGAAGAACAAACACTAGATGGAATAGATACTGAAGAATCAAAAAGATATATGCATCAATACAACTTCCCAAGCTATAGTGTTGGAGAAGCAAGACCACCAAGAGGACCAGGAAGAAGAGAAATAGGACACGGAGCATTAGCTGAAAAAGCATTAGTTCCAGTATTACCTTCAAAAGAAGAATTCCCATATGCAATAAGAGTTGTATCAGAAGTATTATCATCAAATGGTTCAACATCACAAGCAAGTATATGTGGAAGTACATTAAGCTTAATGGCTGCAGGTGTACCAATAAAAAGACCAGTGGCAGGTATATCAACAGGACTTGTAACAAATCCAAATGACGAAAATGACTATGTAATGCTTACAGATATTCAAGGATTAGAAGATTTCTTCGGAGATATGGACTTCAAAGTTGGTGGAACAGAAAAAGGTATAACAGCAATCCAAGTTGATATCAAAGTTGATGGATTATCATATAAAATTATAGAAGAAGCATTTGCTAGAACAAGAGTAGCAAGAAAACACATCTTAGAAGATGTTATGGCACCAGTAATTTCTAAACCAAGAACAGAAATATCAAAATATGCACCAAGAATAGTTTCAACAAAAATAAAAGTAGAAAAAATTAAAGATGTTATTGGAAAAGGTGGAGAAACAATAAACAAAATTATTGATGCAACAGGTGTAAAAATAGACATAGAAGAAGATGGACAAGTAATGATTTACTCAAATGACTCTGAAAAAGCAAACCAAGCATTAGAAATGGTAGAAGATATCGTAAGGGATGTAGAAGTTGGCGGAATTTATTACGGAACAGTTACAAGAATAATGAACTTTGGAGCATTTGTTGATTTAGGTGTAGCAGGAAAAGAAGGATTATTACATATTTCTAAAATATCTAAAGAAAGAATCAAAAAAGTTGAAGATGTTCTTAATGTTGGAGATAAAGTAACAGTAAAAGTAACTGAAATTGATGATCAAGGTAGAGTTAACTTAACAGCTATTTTATCTGATGATAAAGAGGAAAAAGAAGTAAAAGAATAATAATAAAGATAAAAGATAACAAAAATTAACATATATATAAATAGGTTAAAGCTGTTATCTTTTTTTGGATTTAAAACATAAATAAAATATTGCCAAACCCCCTAAAACAATGTTATAATATAAAAGATAAAAAAGAAACACAGGAGAAAAAATGAAAAATAAAATAACCAATATCATAACATGGGTAATAATCATCACAATACTAATATTCGCCTTCAAATTCTACCAAACAAACAACTTCAACGAATTCGTTAGAAGTGAAGCAAATTTACGCACATCAGAATTCAAAAGAGACAAAGAAACAAAATACTCAAAAACTGCAAGTTACAAAATAACATCAAACAACGAAAATGATGCAATGTTTTCCAAAAAAGTAAAAGTAGAAAAAAATACGCCATACAAAGTAACATGTATGGTAAAAACTGAAAATGTAGTACCAGAAAACCACATATCAGGAGTAGGAGCACAAATTGCAATATCAGGAACATCTGAAAAATCAATAGCTATAACAGGAACTCAAGACTGGCAAAAAATAGAAATGATATTTAATTCAAAAAATAGAGAAGAAGTAGATATTGGATTTAGATTAGGTGGCTATCTAGGTAACTGCACAGGAACAGCATGGTTTTCTGATTTCACTTTAGAAGAGGGAACATTAAACGAAAGTAAAAATTGGAAATTTGCATGTTTTATATTTGAAAATACAGATGTAATAGTAAATGAAAAAGAAATAAAACTATCAATGACAGATACTGATGTATCAGACATAAGAGATACAATAAAAAGATTTGAATCAACAGTAACGGATTTATCAAATGGAAAAATGACAGGAAATTGTGATATTTATAAAATACAAGACCCAATAAATAAATTAACATATGATGAAGAATTTGGCTATTATGTAGCACCAGAAGATATAGAAAAATCAATAAAAAATGTTGTTCAGCAAAATGATTATGACCACATATTTGTAATAATAAGATTAGGAAATGAAGAATTCCAAAATGATATTAAAATAAATGATTGGATTGGACTTCGGAGCAATGGATTACTATGGAATAGGATATTCAAATATTAGATTACCAAATTCATCAAAAAGCTATATTTACAAATATAATACAAGAATAAATACTTTCCCAGAAGAAGTATTTCTACATGAATTTTTACATTCCTTAGAAAGAACAGCAGAAGAATATGATTACAAGATTCCAGCGTTACATGACTACGAAAAATATGGATACAAAAACCAGAACTTAACAGGATTAAAAGATTGGTATCAAGACTATATGAATAAAAATATAAAAACATCAAGTGGTTATATTGGATTACCACAAGAAGTATATACCTTAAAACCTGCTAAAATAACAGATTTTAAATATTCATATAAAATAGAAGAATTTCATGAGCCACAAAACATAATAGAAGAAATAAGACAATTATTTAAAAATGTTATAAATAATGTAAAAAACATAATAGAAAGAGTGAAAGAATAATGAAAGTATCAGAATTTAATTACAATTTACCAGAAGAATTAATAGCACAAGTACCACTAGAAAAAAGAGATGAATCAAGATTAATGGTTCTAGATAGAGAAAAACAAACAATCGAACACAAAGTATTTAAAGATATAATAGATTATCTAGAACCAGGAGATTGTCTAGTTAGAAACAATACAAAAGTTATACCAGCAAGAATTTATGGTAAAAAAGAAACCGGAGCACATGTTGAATTTTTATTATTAAATAATATCGAAGGAGATATCTGGGAAAGTATTGTTAGACCAGGAAATAAATTACATATTGGAACAAAAGTAATATTTGGAGATGGTTTACTAGAAGCAGAAATATTAGATATAATGCCAGGTGGAACAAGAAAAGTTGAATTCCACTATAAGGGAATATTTAATGAAATTCTAGACCAAATTGGATTAATGCCATTACCACCATATATTCATGAAGAATTAAAAGATAATGACAGATACCAAACAGTATATGCAAAATACGAAGGGTCTGCAGCAGCACCAACAGCAGGATTACATTTTACACCTGAACTATTAAAGAAAATAGAAGAAAAAGGTGTAAAAATAGCAAATGTAACATTACACGTTGGAATTGGAACTTTTAGACCGGTAAAAGAAGATGATGTAGAAAAACACGAAATGCATTCAGAACATTATTATATAAAAAAAGAAGACTGTGATAAAATAAATGAAACAAAGAAAACTGGAAAAAGAGTAATATCAGTTGGAACAACATCATGTAGAGTTCTAGAAACAATAGCAGATGAAAAAACAGGAATGGTAGCACCAACTGAAGGTGACACACAAATATTTATTTATCCAGGTTATAAATTTAAATGTATAGATGGATTAATAACAAATTTCCATTTACCACAATCAACATTATTAATGCTCGTATCAGCATTAGCAGGAAAAGAATATATAATGGGAGCATATAACGAAGCTGTAAAAGAAAAATATCGTTTCTTTAGTTTCGGAGATGCAATGTTTATAAAATAATAGGAGGAAAAAATGAAACCAGCAGTAACATACGAATTACTACACACCTGTAAACAAACAGGAGCGAGAAGAGGAGTTATACATACACCACACGGAGATATACAAACACCAATATTTATGCCAGTTGGGACACAAGCAACTGTAAAATCAATGACACCAGAAGAATTAAAAGAAGAAGTACAAGCCCAAATAATCTTGTCAAATACATATCATTTATATTTAAGACCAGGACAAGATATAGTAAAAGAAGCGGGCGGACTTCACAAATTTATGAATTGGGACAGACCAATTTTAACAGATAGTGGTGGATTTCAAGTTTTCAGTTTAGGAGACTTACGAACAATTTCAGAAGAAGGGGTTGAATTTAAATCACATTTAGACGGAAGCAGACATTTCTTCTCACCAGAATCAGTAATGAAAACAGAAGAAGATTTAGGAGCAGATATCATAATGGCCTTTGATGAATGTTGTCCATATCCATCAACATATGAATATACAAAAAATTCAATGGAAAGAACAACAAGATGGGCGCAAAGATGTAAAGACGCACATATAACAGAAAATCAAGCCTTATTTGGAATAATACAAGGAGGATTTTTCAAAGACTTAAGAGATAAAAGTTTAGAAGATTTAGTGAAATTAGATTTACCAGGTTATGCAATAGGGGGAATAAGTGTAGGAGAGCCAAAAGAAGAATTTTTGGATATATTACGATATACAGCACCAAAAATGCCAGAAAACAAACCAAGATATCTAATGGGAGTAGGAACCCCAGACTATTTAATAGAAGCAGCTATCGCAGGAATAGATATGTGTGACTGTGTACTACCAACAAGAATAGCGAGAAATGGAACAGCAATGACATCACATGGAAAAGTAGTAGTAAGAAATGCAACATATGAAAGAGATTGGGGACCATTAGATCCAGAATGTGATTGTTATACTTGTAGAAATTATACAAGAGCATATATAAGACATTTAGTAAAAGCTAACGAAATATTAGGAGTAAGATTATTATCAATTCATAACTTAAGATTCTTGACTAAATTAATGGAAAGAGTTAGAATAGAAATAGAAAATGATAATTTATTAACATTTAAAAATGAATTTTACGAAAAATATGGATACACTAAATAATTTTAAAGGGGGATACTAATGAACTTAATAGATGAGAACTTTGAAGAAAAAAAAATAAAAGAAGATAAAAATAAAAAAATAGCTAAAATAATACTGATTTTGATGGGAGTAATATTAGTAGTTATAATTGGATTAATAGGTGCAATGGCTTATATAAAAAGCAGCGAACTACAAGTTTATTTGAATGGTTCAGCAAATCCTAAAATAAAAGAAATGATGGTAATAGAAGATGATGGTACAATATATTTTCCAATAAAAGAAATAGCATCATACCTTGGTTATAAAAGTTATAATGGAGAATACTCTGATAAATCAGAAGATAAAAACAAATGCTATGTGCAATGTAATGATGAAGTTGCAAACTTTACATTAAATTCTAAAAAAATATATAAACTAACAACAACACGAAATAATTCAAATTATGAATATTATTATACAGACAAACCAGTAAAGGCAATTAATGGTAAATTATATGCAACATCAGATGGAATAGAAAAAGCATTTAATGTATCATTCTCATTCAATGATAAGACAAATAAAGGTTATATATATACAATGCCATACTTAATAGAAACATATACATCAAAAATACTAGATTATGGTTACTCAAAAATAGATGAAAACTTTACAAATCAAAAATCAGTTTTAAATAGTATGTTAATAGTATATAAAGAAGATGACAAATCATATGGTGTAATAGACTTAAAGGGAAATGCAGTAATAGAAGCAAAATATGATGGAATAACATTCTTACCAAATACAGGTGATTTTTTAGTAAAAAGTAATAATAAAGTAGGAACTATATCTGAAAAAAGAGAAACAAAAATACCAATAAATTATGATAGCTTAGAATTAATTGATAGTGACTTAGCATTATATCTAGCAAAAAAAGATAATAAATATGGAATAATAGATTCTAGAGGAAACGTAAAAATTTATATAGAATATGATGAAATTGGAATAGATAATACAAAATTTCAAAAAAATGATATAAAAAATAAATACTTGATAGCAAATGGTCTAATTCCAGTAAGAAAAGATAAAACTTGGGCATTATTTGATAAAAATGGAAACCAATTAACAGATTTCGAGTACGATAGCTTTGGTTATATTGCATCAAGTAACAAAGATGCTATAAACTTATTAGTAGTTCCAGATTATGATGTAATAGTAGCTTGTAAAAATAAAAAATATACATTAATTAATTCATCAGGAAAAACAATATTTGCAGCATTAGTTGATGATATATATATGACAATTAGTTCAGGACAAAAACATTATTATATGAACTTTAATGACAGAACAGAAGATGTTGAAACAGTTTTAGATGTTTATAATGTAAAAAAATCTAATAATAGCAATTCAAATAATAACTCAAATACAAATTCAAATAGTTCAACATCAAATGACAATAATATAAATAACACAATAGATAACAATTCAAATAATGATAGAAAAAGCTCAGATACTGAAAGTCAACAAACAGATAGTGAACAAGATGATCAATAATTAAATAGTAATATTTTTAATACAAAATGAATAATAATATATATAGTAAACTTAGGACAAGGAGAATATATATGTTTAATGTTACTGTATTAAAAATAGGAGATATAATAAAATATCTTGTAGGAATATCAATAATAGTAATGTTAATGGTATTTACTGCAAGATATTTTTCATCTACAAAAGAAAATAAAAATACTAAAAATTTTAAAATTTTACAAGCAAATAGCTTAACAAAATGTATGGAACAAGAAATACCAGCAATGGCTAGTGTAAATAGTGAAAATGATACGCAAGAAAAAAATGAAACATCACAAAATAATTATTTAGAACAATTTTTACAAACAGAAATAAGCAGTATAAAGGGAATACAAGAAGCGGAAGAAAAAGTAGAAGTTGAAGATAAAAATAAAAATCAAAACGAAACTACGCAAAACGCTGAAACAAGAAATGATGTCCAATTAGCACAAAGCACTAACACACAAACAGAAGTAGTAACTCCAAATCCAATTTCGGAAAATTATAATGTTCAATATGGAAATGTAAAGATAAAAAATCAAACTACATACAATTTAACAGAAGATATATTAAAACCAGACATAAAAATAGACAATAAAAATATAGTAATATTTCATACCCACAGTTGTGAAAGTTACACCTCAAGCGAAAAATACCCATACACACAAACTGGAAATTTTAGAACAACAGATTTAAAATATACAGTAACACAAGTTGGAAGTGAATTAGAAAATTATTTAAAGAAATATAATTTAAATGTTGTACATGATACATCTTATCATGATTACCCATCATATACAGGTTCATATACACGTTCACTAAAAACAGTAGAAAATATATTACAAACAACACCATCAGACATAATAATAGATTTACATAGAGATGCTATTGGCTCAAGAGCAGATTATGCGCCAACAGTAAAAATAGGGGACGATTATGCTGCACAAATAATGTTTGTAATAGGAACAAATGAAGGAGGTTTATATCACCCTAATTGGAATCAAAATTTAAAATTTGCAGTAAAGGTACAACAAAAAGCAGAAGAGATGTATCCTGGATTATTTAAGCCAATGATGGTTACAAAATCTAGATATAACCAACATACTGGAAAATATGCTAACATTATGGAAGTTGGAGCTACTGGAAATACGTTAGAACAATGTTTAACTAGTATGAAATATTTATCTGCTGTGCTTAATGAAGTTATGAAATAGAAAATATAATTTTAATAAAAATGGGGTTTGGATATAGCTCTGATGTTAACCTATGCTATAATACTTTTTCTTCGGCTCATTGCATAATTTAAGAAATTCTAAATTAATTTTTTGGCACCCTTTCACTTAGTCCTCGCTGACGCTCGACGCGAACATTTTCCAAAAAATTAATTAAGATTTTCTAAAATTATTTCAATCGCACTCAAAAAAAGTATTATAGCATAGGTTAACATCAGAGCTATATCCAACCCCCATTTTTATTAAAAAAGTTTTTTAAAATATATTGACAAAAATTCTAATAAATAGTATCATAAATTTACATATGAACATATAATCATATAAACAGATAAAAGGAGAAAAAATAAATGGAAGATAATTTATTAGAATGCACTGTTATACACGAAGAAACAGTTAAAAAAATCAAACAAAAAATGCCAGAAGATGGCTATATATATGACTTAGCAGAATTATTTAAAGTATTTGCAGATTCAACAAGAATGAAAGTTATTTATGCATTATTAGAAGATGAATTATGTGTATGTGACATAGCAAATATAGTAGGAACAACTCAATCAGCAATATCACATCAATTAAGAATTTTAAAACAAGCTAAATTAGTAAAGTTCAGAAAAGAAGGAAAAGTTGTTTTTTATAGTTTAGACGATGACCATATCCACGAAATAGTTAAGAAAGGATGTGAACATATTGAAGAGTTATAAATATACACTAGAAGGGTTAGATTGTGCAAATTGTGCAAAGAAAATTGAAGATGAAATAGCAAAAACAAAAGGTTATGAAGATGTAGTAGTTAATTTTTCTACTTTAAAATTAACATTCAAATCAGATAATCCAAATGCAAAAAAAGAAGTAACTGAAATTGTAAAAAAATTAGAACCAGATGTAGAAGTTCTAGATGATGGAGAGAAAAAACAAGAAAAAGAAGAACATAATGATTCAGATATAGCTAGAATTGTTATAGGAATTGCAATATATTTAATAGCTTTAATTGGAAATTTAGGAACAATTATAACTAATATGTTAACAATAATTTCTTTTGTAGTATTATTATACAAAACAGCAAAAAAAGCTTGGAAACAAGTTACAAAAAATAAAGTTTTAGATGAAAATACTTTGATTGTAATATCTGCAATAGGGGCATATTTTGTAGGAAAAATATCAGAAGGAATAATGGTAATTACTCTATACGAAATAGGAAAAATATTAGAATCAAAAGCTGTAAACAAAACAAGAAAATCAATATCAGATTTAATGAATATAAAACCAGAATACGCAAACTTAAAAATCAATGAAGAAATCAAAAAAGTAAATCCAGAAGAAGTAAAAATAGGCGATATTATAATGGTAAAAACAGGAGAAAAAATACCATTAGATGGAGTTGTAATAAGTGGAGATGCACAAGTTGATAATTCAGCATTAACTGGAGAAAGCAAATTAGTAAATGTTACAAAAAATAGCAAAGTATTATCAGGAAGTATAAATGTAAATGGATTAATAGAAGTAAAAGTAGAGCAAACCTATGAAAATGGTACAGTAAGTCAAATCTTAAATTTAGTTGAAAATGCAACAGACAAAAAAGCAAAAACAGAAACTTTTGTATCAAAAGCTGCAAAAATTTATACACCAGTAATAATAGGCTTAGCATTATTAGTAGCAATATTTATGCCACTTGTAGTTGCTAATGTAACATACAAAGAAAGTATATACAAAGCATTAATATTCTTGGTAATTTCATGCCCATGTTCAATAGCAATATCAGTTCCATTAAGTTATTTTTCAGGAATAGGTAAAGCATCTAAAAAAGGAATATTAATAAAAGGTAGTGACTACTTAGATGGAATAAAAGACATAAAAGAAATAATTTTTGATAAAACAGGAACAATAACAACAGGAAATTTCAAAGTTTCAGAAATACATTCTTTAGATGAAAAATACTCAGAAGATGAAATTTTAGAATATTTTGCAAGAGGAGAAAAACTTTCTAACCATCCTATAGCAAAATCAATTTTAAATAAATATGAAGAAAACCAAAACAAAAAAGAATTAAACGTAAATGATGTTGAAAACTTTGAAGAAGTTTCAGGAAAAGGATTAAAATACACATACAATAACAAAAATATCAAAATAGGAAATTCAAGCTTTACAGGAGCTAAAACAGAGAATATTGTAGGAACAGTATTATATCTAAACATAGATGAACAAGTAGTGGGAAGCATTGTTTTAAGTGATGAAATAAAACCAAAAACAAAAGAAACAATGGAAAGGCTACACAAACTAGGAATAAAAACAAAAATGTTTACTGGAGACAAAAAAGAAATAGCAGAAAAAATAGCAAAACAAGTTGGAATTCAAGCTGTAAAAGCAGAAATGTTGCCACAAGATAAATACAATGAATTAGACAAAATAATAGAACAAAGAGAAGAAAATAAAAAGGTTGCATTTGTCGGAGATGGAATAAATGATAGCCCAGTATTAGCAAGAGCAGATATAGGGATATCAATGGGAGGAATTGGTTCAAGTTCAGCAATAGAAGCATCAGATGTTGTTATAATGACAGATGAATTAAATAAAATAGTTGATGGAATTGAAATTTCCAAAAAAACAAATAAAATAATAATTCAAAACTTGATATTTGCAATAGGTGTAAAAATATTAACATTATTATTAAGTCTATTTGGAATAGCAGATATGTGGCAAGCTGTATTTGCAGATGTTGGTACAACTTTGATAACAATATTTAATACACTTAGAATATTAAAATAAATAAAAACGGCACATTGCTTCAAACCAAGCAAATATGCCGTTTTATTTTATTCAAAACAAAAAAATACAAAAAATAATAAAAAACAGTTTTCCAATTTTAAAAAATATGATATAGTATAAAAAAACAAAAGAAAGGGCAAATAAAATGAAACATTCAAAAACAGGAAAAAGAAAATTAGATAAAAAGAAAGTAACAAAAGCACTGATAATAGTGGTTGCAATAATCATAATAGGAGTTATACTATATCAAATAAATAACAATATTGTATTTGATAAAAATAAAAATATAAACCTAGTAATAAACAATAAAAACATAACATCAAACCTAAAAAAAGATATATTTATTCAAGATGATGAAATATATATATCAAAACAAGACTTAGGGAACTTCTTCGATAAATATATTTACGAAGATACACAAAATAATCAAATAATAACAACATATGATACAAAAATTGCAGCCATTAGCTTAGATGAAAATAAAATAAGCATTAATGGTGTAAGTAAAAAAACATATGCACAAACGATAAAAAGAGACGACGCAATTTATTTACCAATAAAAGAACTTGAAGATGTTTATGGAATAGAGATTTCTTATATAGAAAATTCAAAAGTAATAACAATAGACTCAACATCAAAAGAACAAAAGAAAGCAATAGTAACAAAAAATTTACCAGTAAAATCTACAAAAAAATTTATAGCAAAAACAGTTGATAAAATAAAAAAAGGAAGCTATGTAGTTGTAATTTCTGAAGACAAGGGTTATACAAAAATCAGAACAGAAAATGGAAAACTTGGATATATAAAATCTAAATACTTAGCAAATGAAGTAACTGTTAGAGAAAATATGGAAGAAACAAAACAAATTGATGGAAAAGTAAATTTAGTTTGGGATTATTATTCAACAGTTGCTAAAGCACCAGATAGAACTGGAACTACAATAGACGGAATAAATGTAGTTTCACCAGCATTTTTCCATTTAAATAAAAATGGAGAATTAGAAGAAAATGTAGGGGAAACAGGAAAAAAATATATTGAATGGGCACATAACAACGGATATAAAGTATGGCCAATGGTTCAAAATTCAGAAGCTGGTTCAATAAATGTAACATCAAACATAATGAATGACTACAATAAAAGACAAGAATTAATTTCACAAATAATCATATATTGTGTAAAATACAAATTGGATGGTGTAAATATAGACTTTGAAAATATGAAACAAGAAGATAAAAATATGTATTCAAGATTTATAATTGAATTAGAACCAAGATTAAAAGAAATAGGAATGACATTATCAGTAGATGTAACAGCACCAGATGGCTCAGAGACATGGTCAATGTGTTTTGATAGAAATGTAATTGGAGATGTTGCAGATTATATCGTATTTATGGCATATGATGAATATGGCGCATCAAGCAATAAAGCTGGAACAACAGCAGGTTATGATTGGGTAGAATTAGGAATAAAAAAATTCATCGAAACAGAAGAAATAAAAGAAGAAAAAATCATCCTTGCAATTCCGCTATATACAAGAGTTTGGACAGAAGATAGTTCAGGAAAAATAACAAGCAAAAATACAGTTTCAATGAAAAACACATATAGCGTTATTCCAAATGGAGTAGAAAAACAATGGAATGACAGTTTAAAACAATACTATGTTGAATATAAAGATGGAAACAATACAAAGAAAATTTGGATTGAAGATGAAACATCATTAAAAGAAAAAATAAGCTTAATAAAGAAATATAAATTAGGTGGAGTAGCATCATGGCAAAAAGGAATGGAAACAGACAATTTCTGGGGATTTCTAAAAAATGAAATACAAGACTAAAATAATTTTGTAAAATATGCAAAAACACTTGACTTTCTAAGCTTTACAAATATATAATATCAAAAAGAATGCTTGTGGAGGTATTTTAAGGCTAATGCAAAAAGAAGAAATATATTTTACAACAGATAAATATAGTAATTTAACAGATGAACAAATAATAACAGATATCAAAAATGGCGATGAACAAGCACTAGTATATTTATTAAACAAGTATAAAGATTTGGTAAATTCCAAAGTTGGAAAATACTTTATAATAGGTGCAGAAAGAGAAGATATTGTACAAGAAGGAATGATAGGCCTATTTAAAGCAATAAAAGGTTTTGATAATACAAAACAAAACACTTTTAAAACATTTGCAAATATTTGTATAGAAAGACAATTAATAACAGCAATAAAAAGTTCAAATAGACAAAAACACATGCCATTAAATTCCTATTTATCATTAAATACTTCAGCATACGAAGATGATGAAGATGGAACTGAATTAATAGAAACATTTAATAATACTCAAATAGAAGACCCATTAGATACAATTACAAAAAAAGAATATTTTGAAGAAATTCAAAATTCTATTCATAAAAATTTAAGCAAATTTGAAGAACAAGTATTACAAAGATTTATACAAGGTGAAAGCTATGAAGTAATAGCTAAAAAGCTAGATACACCTGTAAAATCTATAGATAATGCTATACAAAGAATTAGAAAAAAAGCGATTAAAAATTTTTTCTAATATGATAAAATCATATAGCATCAAACTAAAGCAAAGTATATTTGGTTTGATGCTATATTAATATGATATGCCTGCATAGCTCAGTTGGTAGAGCGCAGTCTTGGTAAGGCTGAGGTCACGGGTTCAATTCCCGTTGTAGGCTCCAGAACGTTTCTGTTCGAACTTTTTTGAAAAGTTATGACAGATGATATGAAATCAATCAGAAAAATCTGGTTGATTTTTTTTGTAGCAAGAGATGTCATTAGTATTTTGATGTCTCTTTTAATTTTAAGATTTGGATTGGAGGTTTTAAATTGGTTGAAGAAAAGAAAAAATGTTCATGATATTGTAATGTTTACATAAATGTGCTATAATTATAGTGTATATAGTTAATAGACTATATATAGTAAACCTCGTGTTTGCAACATCGTTTCACTTATAAATGAAAAAATTTTGGAGGTAAGATTATGTACAATTATTTAGTTGAACGGATGTATCAGGAGTATGAAACTGTAACTGATCAAAACAACATTCACTTTGTCAGCAATGGAAAAGTTGTGGGAACTTTATATCATAAGGAACAAGTACTTAACATTTTCCTTTCAGCTTCTGCTGGTGGGGTATGGAACCACTACGGACTTGCACTTTTTGTAGTTGCCAAAAAGTATGCAGTGCTCAATAATTCAAAGGTGCGTAACACTGAAGCAGCTTGGCTTATTGGTTGCTGTGGAACACAATTGCAGTATACACTTAATAACCCTATGTATTTAGATCGTGGATTGCCTTTTGGAAACTTGCGAGTTTCGGGGATGGCGCGTGTGAATAATAGAAATGGCTGTATAAAATTTAAACTGTTTGATATGGAAATCGAATATAGAAAGAGTAAACAGCCATATAGCCATATTACCAATCTGAATCCTGCTTTGGTTTATCCTGTAAAGCGTGGTGGGAAGAAGGTTAAAAATGCAAAGGCATATCTTCGCAAAATCTACGATTGGGAATATGGACTTGGATATCAAACCTCAGGTAGTTACGAGACACGCGAATTCATTGATACCAAAGCAAATAAAACAAATCATACTGAGTTAAGCAAGATTAGATACAATATCATTCGTAAGTAATTGACTTATGTTGAAGGAAGGAACCTGTAGTACAGACCTTCCTTTAACATTTTTTGCAAATTTATAAAAATTGATTGATTTTAATATCTGCTTCTTTTTTGATTTTTTCTAAATGGACATCAAGAAAATAATAAAACACACTTTATTTTTTAGAAAAAATGTGATAAAATATAAACATAAAATTTATTTTCCTGTTTTGCAGGTTGATATAAAGGCACTTTGATAAAAAATAATTTTTACAGGAGGTATTGGCATGAAAAAACGAAAAAATATTGCTAACAGAGCATTGATTGTTGCATTAGTCTGGGGAGTTTTATTTTGGGCAAGTATAGGATGCCTTTTTATAAAAAAGATTTCATTGTACCCACGAATAGCAATTATTGCATGTTTTCTAATATTAACGGTATATGGGATTTTTATTGGTAAGAAAATATATAATGAATCCAAAGAATAATGTCAATAGAATAAAAAAATCAACCCAAAAGGTTGATTTTTTTTATCATTTAATATAAAATCTATAAAGACCAAAGGAGGTAACAAATGATAACTTTAAAAGACATTAAAGAAAACCAAGAGCTGGACTCTCTTATAAGAGGAGCACAAAAGCAACTTAATGCAATAGGTTACACAGAACATGGACATAGACATATATCAATAGTATCAAAAAGAGCAGGAGACATATTAGAAAAATTAGGCTATCCAGAAAGAACGGTAGAATTAGCAAGAATAGCGGGATATATGCATGATATAGGAAACTGTGTAAATAGAGTAGACCATGCACATAGTGGTGCAATAATGGCATACAACATTTTAAAAGAAATGGAAATGCCAGTAGACGAAAGAATAGAAATAATGATGGCAATAGGAAATCATGATGAAAACACCGGAACAGCAATAAGTGACATATCGGCAGCACTTATACTAGCAGATAAATCAGATGTACATAGAGACAGAGTAGTAAACAAAAATCTATCAACCTTTGATATTCATGATAGAGTAAACTATGCAGTAACAAATGCAGAATTAGAAATAGATGAAAAAGAAAGAAAAATAATATTAAACTTAACAATAGATACAAATATATGCCCAGTATTAGACTATTTTGAAATATTTATGCAAAGAACAATGATGAGTAAATATGCAGCAAAATATCTAAAAGTATGGTTTGAACTGGTAATAAATGGTACAAAATTATTATAAAAACGGAGGAAAGAAAATGAAAGAAAAAACAATGAAAACAGTAAAAATATTAACAATAACACTTCTAGTTATTTTAATATCAATGATAAGTTTTGTAGGAATTTATCAAAAAAACAAAAATAGAATGGAAAACAAAGTAAAAGATTATTCATATTCAATGTCACTAAATGGAGCAAGAACAATAAAATTAAAAGTAAACACAGAATCAACAGATGATGTTCCAAATAATAGTGAAGAAGTGTTAACAGCTGAAAACTATAAAAAATCAAAAGAAGTAATCGAAAAAAGATTAAACAAAATGAATGTAGAAGAATACACAACAAGTGTAAATGAAGCAACAGGAGAAATAACAATACAAATTCCAGAACAAAATAGTCAAACAGATACAATAATAGGAAATTTAAATACAGTTGGAAAATTTGAAATTTTAGATAGTGAAACAAAAGAAGTATTACTAAACAATGATGATATAAAATCATCAGAAGTATTATACAATACAACAAATAGTGGAACATCAGTATATTTACAAATAGAATTTAATAAAAACGGAAAAGATAAATTAAAAAATGTTAGTCAAACTTACGTATCAGTAAACAATACAACAAATAACACAACAGAAAATAATGTTGCAGAAAATACAACATCAGAAACAGAAAATGAAGCAACAAATACAACTACAGAAGGTTCTTCAGATACAGCAACAACAGAAAAGAAAATAACAATGAAAATTGATGACCAAGAAATAATGTCAACATCATTTGATGAACCAATAACAACAGGAAAAATTCAATTATCAGTAGGAAGTGCAACAACAGACAGAACAACATTACAAAACTATGTTGACCAAGCACAAAGTGTTGCAACAACATTAGATACAGGAAAATTACCAGTAAAATATGACTTGGAAAAAAATCAATATATATTACCAAAATTAACAACACAAGATTTAATAAAAGTGGAAATAGCAATAGCAATAATAGCAGTTGTAGGAATAATAATATTAATAGTAAAACATAAATTAAATGGATTACTAGCAGGAATAGCATATGTAGGATTATCTGCTGTATATATGTTAGTTGTTAGATATACAAATGTAACAATATCAATAGAATCAATAGCAGGAATAATAATAGTATTAATTTTAAACTATATATTTACAACAATGTTCTTAAACAAAATAGAAGAACTAAATAAAGAAAAAGCAGAAAACGTAATGAAAAAAGCAACAGGAGAAACATATAAAAAATTCTATCTTAGAATTATACCAGTATGCATAATGGCAATAACATTTAGCTTTATAAAATGGGTACCTATCAGTAGCTTTGGAATGATAACATTCTGGGGAATAGTAATAATTGCGATATATAATGCAATAATAACAAGATATCTATTAAAGGCAAATGTAGAAAGATAGGAGGTATTATAAAGATGAAACAAAAAAGTACAAAAATATTAGTAATATTAATTGCTTTAATCTTAATAGTTGGAGCAATAATGATAGGAGCAAAAGGATTAGCTTTTGAATTAAAATATCAAAATGGAAAACAAGTTGAAATAGACTTAGGAAAAGAATTTGATATAAAAGATATGCAATCAATCACAAACGAAGTATTTGGAAAACAAGCAGTATTAATTGAACAAATAGAAGTATATAAAGATGCCGCAAATATCATAACAACAGATATAACAGAAGAACAAAAAGCAGATTTAGTAACAAAAATAAATGAAAAATATGGAACAGAATTATCAGCAGATAATATAACAATAGAAGAACATTCAAAAATTAGAGGAAGAGATTTAATAAAACCATATATAGCACCATTTGCAATAGCTACAGCAATTATTTTAGTATACTTTATGATAAGATACTATAAATTAAATTCATTAAAAGTATTATTAAAATCAGCAGGAATAATTGTTTTAGCACAACTAGTTTTATTAGGAATAATGGCTATAACAAGAATGCAAATAGGAGAATTAACAATTCCATTTGTATTAGTAGTTTATGTACTATCATTGTTAATTTCAACAAAAAAATTTGATGATGATTTAGAAAAAATTAAAGTTGAAGCAAAAAAATAAAATATTTATAAAAAAGACCTTGAAAAAATTCATGGTCTTTTATTATTTAATTATTGCAAACAAAAACTCAATATGATAAAATAGCAAAAGAAAAACAAACGGAATTAGAAAGGAAAATAATAAAATGAAAATAGCATTAATAAATGAAAATAGTCAAGCATCAAAAAATGCAATAATATATGAAGCACTAAAAAAAGTTGCAGATAAAAAAGGATTTGAAATATATAATTATGGAATGGAAAATGCAGAAGAAAATAACCTAACATATGTACAAGCAGGACTTTTAGCAGCAATATTAATAAACTCAAAAGCAGCAGACTTTATAGTAACAGGATGCGGAACAGGAGAAGGAGCTTGTCTTGCATTAAATAGCTTTCCAAATGTACTATGTGGACATATAGTAGACCCAACAGATGCATACTTATTTAGTCAAATAAATGCAGGAAATGCAATAGCAATGGGATTTGCAAAAGGATTTGGATGGGGAAGTGAATTAACACTTACATATACATTTGAAAAATTATTTGAAACAGACTTTGGAGGAGGTTACCCAAAAGAAAGAGTAGTTCCAGAACAAGCTAATAAAAAAATATTAGATGAAGTTAAAAAAATAACACACAAAGATATGATAACAATATTAAAAGAAATAGATCAAGAATTTTTATATCAAACAATAAACAGAGAACAATTCAAAAAATATTTCTTTGAAAATGCAGAAGATGGAGAAATAAAAGAGTACATAGCAAAAATTTTAAAATAAATGCGGAGGTTACAAATGGGAAATATTGTTTTACTAGATGATTTAACAATAAATAAAATTGCAGCTGGTGAGGTTATAGAAAGACCAGCATCAGTAATAAAAGAAATGGTAGAAAATTCAATAGATGCAGGAGCAAATAATATAACTGTAGAAATAAAAAATGGGGGTATTTCTTTTATAAAAGTAACAGATAATGGAAAAGGAATAGCACAAGATGACTTAGAAATTGCTTTTGAAAGACATGCTACTAGTAAAATAAGAACAGCAGATGACTTAGATGTTGTTACTTCTATGGGATTTAGAGGAGAAGCTTTAGCAAGTATTGCAGCAATAGCAAATGTTGAACTAGTTTCAAAAACAGAAGAACAACAAGTAGGATATAAAGTTGTTGTAGAAGCTGGAGACATATTAAGTAAAGAAGAAATTGGATGTCAAAAAGGAACATCAATAACAGTAAGAAACTTATTTTTCAATACTCCAGTTAGATATAAATTCCTAAAAAAAGATTACACAGAATCAGGCTATATAGAAGATGTTATAACAAGAATAGCACTAGTTAATCCTAATATAGCAATAAAACTAATAAACACAGGAAAAACAGTAATCCAAACAAATGGAAATGGAGATATAAAAAGTGTAATATACAGTATATATGGAAAAGATGTAGCAACAGGAGTAATGCCTGTTGAATACGCATATGATGATATACAAGTATCAGGAGTTATAGGAAAACCAGAAATAGCAAGGTCAAATCGTTCAAATCAATTATTTTTCGTAAATAAAAGATATATAAAAGACAAAACTTTATCAGCAGCAACAGAACAAGCATATAAAGGATTAATTCCTATAGGAAAATTTGGATTCGTAGTTTTAAATATAACAATGAACCCAGCAAAAGTTGATGTAAATGTGCATCCAGCAAAATTAGAAGTAAGATTTGAAGATGAAAGCAAAATCTTTCAATCAATTTATCATGCTATAAAAGACACACTTTTAAAAGGCGAATTAGTTGCAAATACAGAAAAACAAGAAATTAATCAAAACAAAGAAGAAATTTCAAAAGGATTATATGACTTCAGAAAAAATGAAACAGAAAAAATAGAACAATACACTAATGAAGAAAGTAAAATAAAAACAAATAATATAGTACAAGATATCTATAACAAAGTACAACAAAATGCGCAAACACAAGCAGTTAAAGTACCTCATGTAAATTTAGGAGAAGGTGGACCTGTAAATACAGCTGATGTGTTAGAGCAATTAAAAAAATTACAAGAAAACATACAAAAAGAAGTTGAAACAGACCCTAGTATAAAATTAAATTCTAATTATATACAAATGAGAGAACAACAAGGAAATCAGACAAAAGTAGAAACATCAATTGAAAATGATGAAGTAAAAGTAGAAAATAATACAGATACAGAAAATACAAATATACCAGAACAAAAAATAGAGACACCAACAGAAATAAAAGAAAATACAGAAACAGAAATAGAAGAAAACGCACAAATAGATAATACAAAATCAAATGAAATAAAGCCAGAAGACAAACTAGAAGAAATCCAACAAGAAGAAGCAAAACCAGCAGAAAGCTTTGATGAAATGTATGCAAAATTATTTGGAACAAAACCAATATCACAAGAACAAACAGAAACAAAATCAAACTTACAAGAAGAAGTAATACCAATAAAACAAGAAATTCCAAGTATAGATATGAAAAAAGAAAATGTATCAATATTTGAACAAAATGAAGAATATCAAAAACCAACATACAAATTTATAGGAATAGTATTTAATACATATATAATCCTAGAAATAGACAAAGAAATGTACATATTAGACCAACACGCAGCACATGAAAGAATAATGTATGAAAAGGTAAAAAACAACTACTACAGTGACTCATCAAAAGACTCTCAAATGCTATTATTACCAGACATAATAACATTAACACACAAAGAAATGGAAATAGCAAAAGACAATATGGAAATGTTTGAAAAAGCTGGATTTAGTTTAGAAGAATTTGGAGAAAATACAATAAAATTAACAGGTGTACCAACAGTGTGCATAGATTTAGACAATAAAGAATTATTCTTAGAAACCTTAGATGAAATAAACACAGTAGCAAGAACAGCAAAACAAGAAAAAGAAGAAAGATTTATAGCAACAGTAGCATGTAAAGCTGCAGTAAAAGCAAATATGGTACTAACAAGAGAAGAAGTAGAAAGCTTAATGGACAAACTATTAGCGTTACCAAATCCATTTACTTGTCCACATGGAAGACCAACAGCTATAAAAATGTCTAAATACGACATAGAAAGAAAATTTGCAAGAAAATAAAAAAGAAGGGAAAAAGTAATGGTAACAGTAATTATTGTAGGAATAGTAATCTTAAGTTTAGTATTACTAGGATGGACATGGGTAAGCTTAGGAAACATAGAAAAACAAAAAAAGATTTTGTATATAATATGTGGAATATTTATTACATGGATTATAACCTTTATTATTTATAATATATCAAAAATAGGAATAGTATATGAAAACCAAGAAATAATGAAAACAATAAGAAAAGTATTTGTATTAGTATTTACAATAATCAATGGTTATGTATTATTGCCATATACTTTTAAAATTTTCGATAAAATAAATAATGAAGAAATCAAAAAAGAACAAATAAAAAAGAAATTAATAATTATGCTAATTATATTTATAATAATTTCAATATTTGAAGTTCAATATCTTGCAAGCTTACAAATGGGAACCTTGCAAATGATAACAAAAAAATAAAAGAAAGGAGAAATATATGGAAAAAGTAATTGTAATTTGTGGTCCTACTGCATCAGGAAAAACAGCATTATCAATCGAACTTGCAAAAAAAATCAATGGAGAAATAATATCAGCAGATTCAATGCAAATATACAAAGATATGAACATTGGAACAGCAAAACCTACACCAGAAGAAATGCAAGGAATAAAACATTACCTTTTAGATTTTGTTTCTCCAGATGAAAGATATAGTGTAGCAGATTATAAAAGAGATGCTAAAAAGGCAATAAAAGAAATAATTGCAAAAGGGAAAACTCCTATTATTGTAGGAGGAACAGGTTTATATGTAGATAGCTTAATTTATGAAATAGAATACCAAGATATCGAATTTGATGAAAAATATAGAAATGAATTAGAAGAAATAGCAAAAAAAGATGGCTTGGAAAAATTATATGAAATGGCTATAAAAATAGATCCGGAGGCAATGCAAAAGATAAGTGCGAATGATAAAAAAAGAATAATGAGAGTATTAGAAATATATAAAGCAACTGGAAAAACAAAAACACAACAAGAAGCAGAATCTAGAAAAAAACCAGTAGAATATGATTACAAAGTATTTGCAATAAATTGGGAAAGAGAAAAATTATATGAAAGAATAAACTTAAGAGTAGATATTATGATGCAACAAGGTTTAGTACAAGAAGTAAAAAATATCGTACAAAAATATAATAAATTTCCAACAGCAATGCAAGGACTAGGCTATAAAGAAGTCGTAGACTACTTAGAGGGAAAATGCACAGAACAAGAAATGATAGACAAAATAAAAATGGAAACAAGAAGATATGCAAAAAGACAATTAACGTGGTTTAGAAAAAATAAACAAACAATCTGGTTAGATGGCTCAAAAGATAGACAAAATAATGTAGATATTATTTTGGAGGGAATAAATTGAAAGAAAAAACAAAAAAAGTAAAAAACAAAAAGAAAATAATTATAGGAATTATATTTGCCTTAATTAGTTTATATTTGATATATGCTGTTTATTTACTAATAAAACAACCAACAGACAAAGTTACAGTAGAAAATGGAACCTTATATTTAGAAGAAACAGATGTGGGTTATATAATAAGAGATGAAAAAGTTGTAAAAGGAAACAACTACAAAAACGGAATGGAACAAATAAAAACAGAAGGAGAAAAAACAGCCAAAGGAGAATCTATATATAGATATTACAGTAAAAACGAAAGTGACTTAACAAAACAAATAGCTGAGCTAGACACAAAAATCCAAGAAGCCTTAGAAGGACAAACAAACCTTTATACATCAGATATAAAATTAATAGAAAACCAATTAGACGAAAAAATAGAACAATTAAATGGAACAACAGATATTTCAAAATTAACAGAATACAAAAAAGAAATAAATAAATTAATTACAAGAAAAGCAAATATAGTAGGAGAAAAAAGTCCATCAGGAAGTTACCTAAAAAAATTATATACTCAAAGAACAGAACTAGAAAAACAATTAAACTCAGGAGCAGAATACATAACAGCACCTGAAAGTGGAATAGTATCATACAAAGTTGATGGATTAGAAGAAACACTTACACCAAATAATTTTTCTACATTAAGCAAAGAATTCTTAGAAAAATTAAACTTAAAAACAGGGCAATTAATAGCTACAAATGATGAATGTGGAAAAGTAATAAACAACTTTAAATGTTACATAGCAACAATTTCTGACTCAGAACAAGCAAAAAATGCAAAAGTTGGAGACAATGTACAAGTAATGTTATCAAATAACAAAACTATAGATGCAACAATTCAATATATATCACAAGAAAATGATGATGAAACATTACTAGTATTAGAAATAGACAAACAAATAGAAGAATTTACAAATTATAGAAAAATATCTTTTAATTTGATATGGTGGAGTTACTCAGGACTAAAAGTGCCAAATTCTGCAATAGTAGAACAAGATGGATTAAAATATGTTGTAAGAAATAGAGCTGGTTATTTAAGTAAAATATTAGTAAATGTAAAAAAAGAAAATGGAAAATATAGTATCATAAAAAACTATACTACAAGTGAGTTGCAAGAGTTAGGATTTACAAACTCACAAATTAATTCAATGAAAAAAATATCAATATATGATGAATTAATGATAAATCCAGACCTAAGCAAAGTAGAATGAAATGTTACAACAATATTACAATAATATTAAATAATTATTACATTTGCAAAAACTATTGACAATATGCAAAAAAAAGTAGATACTAATAACAAGTAAAAACGAGAAAATTTTTAGGAGGTTTTTTTATTATGGCAGGAGCATTAATGAACAAGGTGTTTGACTTATTTGGAATGGACCAAGCTGAACAAGAAGATTACGAAGATGAAGATGTATACGATTACGAAAACGAAGATGAAGAAGAAGTAGAAGATAAAAAAATATTTGGAAGAAGAAACAACAAAGTTGTAAATATGCCACAATCACAAAGTCAAGCAATAAAAATGGTTATATCACAACCAACAAATTTTGAACAATCAGATGAAATATGCAGTTTCTTAAAAGAAAAGAAATCTGTAATAGTTAATCTTGAATACGTAAACAAAGATGTTGCTAGAAGAATAGTTGACTTTATTAGTGGTGGAGTTTACGCATTAGATGGATATATTCAAAAAGTATCAAACTCAATCTTTTTAGTTGCACCATCAAACTATGAAATAACAAATGAAATGGCAAGAGAAGAAATGAAAAACAAATTATCAGTTTCTTGGTTAAAAAACAACAATCTTAACTAATACTTAAGGAGGAAATTATGATTACACCATTAGATATAGAAAATAAAAGATTTGCAAAACAAATGGTAAATGGTTACAGTGTAGAAGAAGTAGATGATTTCTTAGATGAATTAACTATTGACTATAGCAAAAATTACAAAGAAGTAACAGAATTAAGAGCAAAAGTAGATGAATTAAACAGTAGCTTAGAACAATACAAAAACATAGAATCAACACTTCAAAATACATTAGTAATGGCACAAACAACAGCCGAAGAAGTAAAAAATGTTGCAAAACAAAAAGCAGACCAAATAGTAGACGAAGCAAAAGCTAATGCTCAAAAAAAAGTTGATGAACTAAATAATGAAATAGTTATAAGACAAAAAGAACTTGACGATGTAAAAAAACAATTCGATATATATAAAGCTAAAATGGAATCTTTATTGATTTCACAATTAGAATTAATAAAAGAAATTAATAAAAACGAAGACTAGACTATTTTTAAGAAAATAGTCTTTTTTCTTATACTAAAAATATGAAAAAAATTGTCAAAAAATATTTACATTTTCCATAAATTTGTATAGAATATATAAGACTAAAAAATGTAGAAAAAGATAAAAAACAAAAGAAAATAGTAAAAAGAAAGGAAGCAATGTTAATGAAAATATTAATGTTAACATGGGAATATCCACCAAGAGTAGTAGGCGGAATATCAAGAGTAGTATATGATTTATCAAGAACCCTATTAAAAGATGGGCATGATGTAACAGTAGTTACATACAAAGAAGGTGATGCACCAGACTTTGAAGATGACAAAGGAGTAAAAGTATATAGAGTTGGAAATTATATGATAAATCCAAATAATTTCATAGATTGGATAATGCAACTAAACTTTAACTTAGTAGCAAAAGCAAATGAAATTATAGCAAAAGAAGGAAATTTTGATGTAATACATGCACATGATTGGCTAGTAGCCTATGCAGCAAAAACATTAAAAAATTCATATAACATACCAATAGTTGCAACAATACATGCAACAGAAGCTGGAAGAAACAGTGGAATACATGATGAAACACAAAGATATATAAATGATACAGAATGGATGTTGACATATGAAGCATCAGAAGTAATAGTGAACAGTAATTATATGAAAAATGAATTACAAAGACTATTTGGGCTTCCATATGAAAAAATAAATGTAATACCAAATGGTGTAAACTTAAATCTATTCAATGGAATAGAAAGAGATTATAACTTTAGAAGACAATTCGCAATGGACAATGAAAAAATAATCTTATTTATGGGAAGATTAGTATATGAAAAAGGAATTCAACACCTAATAGCAGCAATGCCAAAAATACTAGAAGGTTATCATGATACAAAACTAGTAATAGCAGGAAAAGGCGGAATGTTAGATGAACTAAAAGCACAAGTTGACTATTTAGGAATATCAGAAAAAGTATGCTTTGCAGGATATATGAAAGGAAAAGATGTACAAAAAATGTATAAAGCAGCAGACATATCAGTATTTCCAAGTACATACGAACCATTTGGAATAGTAGCACTTGAAGCAATGCTATCAGAAAATCCAGTAGTAGTATCAGACATAGGAGGACTAAACGAAATAGTACAACACAGAGAAAATGGAATGAAAACATATTGTGGAAATCCAAATTCAATAGCAGACTCAATATTAGAACTACTATATGACCACAAACTATGTGCAGAAATAACAAAAAAAGCTAAAAACAAAGTTAGAAACGAATACAACTGGAGCAAAATATCTCAAGATACACACTTTGCTTATCAAAAAGCAATTTGTCAATCTATGGCAGAAAAACAAAAAAGAGAAATTGAACAAGAAAGAGCCCAAAAAACTAAAAAAGCAAAAAATACAGAAAATGAGATTACAAATTTATTATCATTTAAAAAACGTCAAGCATATGCTTAAAAAAATAAACCAAAACCATATGAAAATAATTCATATGGTTTTTAAAATTTTTAAAAAATTTTCGAAAATTCTACAAATTTAGCATAAAAATGGTGTATAATATATTAAGAAAAAATAAAAAAATAATCGGAGGAACACATGGAAAAATTCAAATCAGGATTTGTAACAATAATAGGAAGAACAAATGTAGGAAAATCAACATTAATAAATTTATTAGTAGGAGAAAAAGTAGCAGCAATAGCAAACAAAGTACAAACAACAAGAAATGCAATAAAAGGAATAGTAAACAGAGAAAATTCACAAATAGTATTCACAGATACACCAGGAATACATAAACCAAAACATAAATTAAACCAAACAATGGTAGAAACATCATTTGCAACAATACCAGATTCAGACTTAATATTATTTCTAATAGAAGCAACAAGTGATGAAATTGGAAAAGGTGATAGAATAATATTAGAAAAAATAAAAGAGTCAAAAAGAAAAACAATACTAATAATAAACAAAATAGATTTAGTAAAAAGAGAAAAATTATTAAACTTGATAGATTTATATAGCAAAGAATATAATTTTGAAGCAGTAATTCCAATATCAGCATATCAACCAAAATATAAAGAAATAATATTAGATGAAATAGAAAAGAACCTAAAACCAGGTCCTGCATATTATGATGTAGAGGAATATACAGATCAAACAATGAGACAACTAGCTGAAGAAACAATTAGAGAAAAAGCACTAAAACTATTACAAGATGAAGTACCACATGGAATATATGTAGAAGTCGAAAAAATGACAATGAGAAAAAACAAAAACGGAGAAGATATATATGACATAGAAGCAACAATATATTGCTTAAGAGAATCACATAAAGGAATAATAATTGGAAAAAATGGTGAAATGTTAAAAAAAATAGGAAGAGCAGCAAGAATTGATATGGAACAAAACTTTGGATTAAAAGTTAATTTAAAAACATGGGTAAAAGTAAAACAAGATTGGATTGACAATGAATCAATAGTAGCAAACAAATTTAAATTAAAATAAAATCCAAAAATGAATAAAAAACCAAAAGATGCAAAAGATAAATAAAGGTAAACTTTAAAAGGGAGATGACGCATATGATTAAAAAAATAGCATGGGACACATTTAAAAACACTGGAGATATAAATACCTTTTTAGAATATAAACAAATAGAAGATATCGAAAAAGGCATTAAAGAAATACAAGAAATACAAAAAATAACAGATATAAATTTTCAAGATAAGGTGAAATAATGGCAAATATAAAAATAAATGGAATAGTAATTGCAGAAAACAATATGGGTGACTATGATAAAATGCTTACAGTATTAACTCCAAATTTCGGGAAAATATCATGTGTAGCTAAAGGAGCACGAAGACCTCAAAGTGCTCTTTTAGCAGGTACACAATTATTTTGCTTTGGAGAATATATGATGTACAAAGGAACAAATACATATCATATAAACTCATGCGAAACAATAGAAATATTTTATAATATAAGAACAGACCTAGACAAACTAAAATATGCAATACATATAAATAAAATAATTCAAGATATAACAGAAGAAAACGAAAACTGTTATAGAATTTTACAATTATATTTAAACACACTATATACAATATCAGAAACAGACAAAAACTTAGACTTAGTAATAAGTGTGTTTAAAATGAGATTACTTAGCATATTAGGGTACACACCAAGAATAATGGAATGCACAAAATGCAAAGAAAAAGACAATCTTACAAAATTCAGTATAAAAGACAATGGCTTTAAATGTGAGGCTTGTGGAAGACAGGACAAGTCTGCAATAGATATGAGCGAGAGCACAAAAAATGCAATAAAATATGTAATAACAGCTCCCCCTAAGAAACTATTTTCCTTCAATTTGAAAGATGAAGGACTAGAAGAATTTAAATTAATTTCAAAGATATACTTTAACGAAAAACTAGAAAAAGAGTATAAAATAGAAGAAATATTTTAAAAAGCTTGCAAAAAAAGATAATAAACTATATAATAAAACTAGGCAAAAGTTAAAAAAGAAGGGAGCGATTTTTATGAAAATAAAAATTATAGGAAAAGAACTAAAGATAACAGAAGCAATAAACGATTATGTTGAAAAAAAATTAGACAGAATCGACAAATACTTTGAAGATGCCGAAGCAGATGTTACTTTAAAAGCAGAAAAAAATGTACAAACAGCAGAAATTTGTGTAATAGCAAATGGAGAAAAATTCAGAGCTGAAACAGAAGACAAAGACTTATATGCTTCTATAGATAAAGATATAGACATATTAGAAGGACAAATTAGAAAATTTAAAACAAAAAAAGAAAAAATGATGAAAGATGCTAGCATAAAAACAATGGATGTATCTTCAGACAAAATTCAAGAAATTTCAAATGAGATAATAAAAACATCTTATTATGAAATTAAACCAATAACACCAGAAGATGCTGTACTTGAATTACAAGCACATCCAACACATAATTTCTTAACATTTATAAATGTAGAAACAGGAAAAGTAAATGTTATACATAAATTAAAAGATGGAAAAAATTATGGTTTAGTAGAACCAGAAGCATAAATGAATATAAAAAAACAATACCTAGAATTCAATAAATTCTAGGTATTATTTTTTATGATTTTATATATGAAAAATATTGATAAAACTATTTAATTATGGTATAAATAAATAGAATAATTTTATGAGATAAAAGGTGAAAAAATGAAAAATTTTTTAAATATAAATAAAAAATTTAAGAATAACAAAGGATCAATAACATCATTTACATTGTTAAGCATGTTATTTTTCCTTATTGTAGTAATAGCAATATATGCAAGTGTAAACACAAAGGTACAAAAGCAACAAAAAGAATTAAATACAATACAAAAAAGCTATGAACAACAAGAACAAATAAATGATATATATGAGAAAAAATATGATGATTATATAAATTCTGAAACAAGTACAATACAAGTATATGCTGATACGAACTTAAAAGGAGAAGTAAAAGGTCAAAAAAAAAATACATTAGGAACAGTATATACTAATGTAGCTCAAAACAAAATAAAAATATTTGGAGGAGCAAATAGTACATATGCATATTCAGAAACAGCAGATGGAAAGAGAATTGTTTTATCAGGAAATGAGATGACAATCCAAGCAACAACAAGTGGAAAAACAATATATACTTGGGTAAAAGGAGAAGATGGAGAATATACAAAATACTATACAGCAGTAACAGTAAAATTATCAACATTACAAGATAAAACAATATATGTAGCAGAAGGAAAAAGTACAGATATAGAAATAAATGGAGAAAATAAAGGAAAAATAACTTATTCTCAAATAGATACAAGCTATATATCAATAGAAAATAATAAAGTAACAGGAATAAAAGCAGGAGATACAACAATAACAGCAACAGAGTCAAATGGTGGAGCACAAGCAAAAATAACAATAAAAATTGTAAAATTAACATTGGAAAAAACAAAAGGGATAACAACAGTTGGGGATAATAAAAAGATCCAAGTATCAGGAATAAACAATGGAACTATATCAGCAAAATCAAATGATGAAACAATAGCAAAAGTAACGGTAAGCGGAACAGAAGTGACAATAATTCCTCAAAAAGTAGGAAATATAAAAATAACAATAACAGAAAATAATGCAGGAGCAAATATAGAATATGAGATACAAGTTGTTGGAATAACATTAGCTCCAAATGGTGGAACATATACAATGCCAACAACAGGAAAAGCAACAATAAAAACAAAAGTAAATGTAGAAAATGCAAGTAAAATAGAAGTAGCATGGACATCAGAAAATCTTGAATGGAAGACAATAGAAAACAATAGTGAAACAATAAAAAATAATTGTGAACAAGGAAAATATTATTTATATGTAAAAGTAGATAATGAATATTTATATCAAAGTCAAGCATTTATAGTTGGAGAAGAAAAAATAGCAATAAATATAAAAACAAGCACAACAGAATGGACAAATCAAGATATAACTGCAACAATAGAATATCCAAATATAACAATATCTAGTACAAGAAAAGCAGGATATGGAACAACATTAGCAAATGCACAAACAACAGCAAATTCAGCAACAGCACCAACAACAAATGTAACAGTAACTGCAAATGGATATATATATGCAACAGCAACAGACTCAGCTGGGAATGTAATAACAGCAAGTAGACAGATAACAAATATAGATAAAGAAGCACCAACAGTAACACTAAGCCCAAACGGAGGCTCATATGCAAAACCAACAAGTGGAAATGCAACAATAAAAACAAAAATAACAGCAAGTGATACAGGAGGAAGTGGACTAAAAACATTACAATATGCATGGTCAACAAGCAACACAACAGAACCAACAACATATACAACATTCACAAATGGAGCAATATTAAGTAAAACAGATTGTGTAGCAGGAACATATTACTTATGGACAAATGTATATGATAATGCAAACAATAGAACAACAAATGTAAAAGTAAGTGCAGGATTTGTAGTAGGAGCAAAAACAATAACAATAACACCAAATACAACAGCATGGACAAACCAAAATATAACAGCAACAATAACATACCCAGACGTAACAACATCAAATACAAGAAAAGCAGGATATGGAACAACATTAGCAAATGCACAAACATCAGCAAATTCAGCAACAGCACCAACAACAAGTTTAACAGTAAGTGCAAATGGATATGTATTTGCAACAGCAACAGATAGTGCAGGAAACGTAATAACAGCAAGTAGGCAAATAACTAATATAGACAAAATAGCACCTATAATTAGTGAAATAAAAAATTCATCTAATGAAAATTGGACAAATAAAACAATAAGTTTATCATGGACAATAACAGAGAATGGCGGATCAGGAATAAGTGAAGTAAGGTTTGGAAGAGATGGAATTAATTGGATAGATAAATTAGCACAAAATGAGTGGTATGGATTTACAAGAAATTATGAAAGAAATGATGCAATATATTTACAAGTAATTGATAAAGCTGGAAATAAATCCAATATAGTATCTACAAAAATGAAAGCTGATTTAACTGAGCCACAAGTAACAATTAGTCCAAATGGTGGATCATATGCAGCTCCATCAGCAGGTTCAATGGCAACAATAAAAACAACATTAACAGCAAGTGATACAGGAGGAAGTGGATTAAAAACATTAGAATATGCATGGTCAACAAGCAATACAACAGAACCAACAACATATACAACATTCACAAATGGAGCAACGGTAAGTAAAACGGATTGTACAACTGGAACATATTATTTATGGACAAGAGTATATGACAATGCAGGAAATAGAGCAACAAAAGGAAAAGTAAGTTCAGAATTTTTTGTAGGAACTATGGCAATAACAATAACACCAAGTACAACAGCATGGACAAACCAAAACGTAATTGCAACAGTAAAATATCCAGATGCAACAGTAAGCAATACAAGAAAAGCAGGATTTGGAACAACATTGGAAAGTGCAAAAACAGCGGCTAATTCATCAACAGCACCAGCAACAAGCGTAACAGCATCACAAAATGGATATATATATGCAACAGCAACAGATGTATCAGGAAATGTATTAACAATGACTAGACAAATAAGTAATATAGATAAAACAGGACCTGTTATAAGTGAAATAACAAATTCTTCAAATCAAAATTGGACAAATCAAGCAATAAAATTATCATGGACAATAACAGAGAATGGCTCAGGTATAAGCAAAGTAAGATTTGGATATGATGGAGTTAATTGGCAAGATTATTTGAATGAAACAGAATGGTATGGAATGACAAGAAATAATGAAAGAAATGACAGAATATATATAATGGCAATAGATAAAACAGGAAATACTTCTAATATAGTTTCGACAGCTTTGAAAATAGATAAATCTGCACCAGCAATGGTAACGCCGACAATAAGTCCATCAGGATGGACAAATGGAAATGTAACATTAACAGGAAAAGCAACAGATACTGCATCAGGAATAAGTTATTATCAATGGAGTACAAATTCAAACTTAACAGCATCATCAAGTGGATGGACAAGTATAACAAATACAAAATCACAAATATCACAAAATTACACAGCAACAGCAAATGGAACATATTATTTCTATGCAAAAGATGCTAGTGGAAATGTTGGAAAAGCAAGTATTAAAATAACAAGTATCGATAAAAATGCACCAACAATAAATTCGGCATTAAAATCAACTGGAACAACAATAAATAGTATATCATTAAGTTTAGGTGTTGCAGCTGATACTGGTGGTTCAGGATTAAAGAAAATAGAATGGTATTATGGAACAACAAATAATCCAACAACCAAAGCTGGAGAAACAGCAATAACAACGGCACAAACAGCAACATATACAGTATCTAACTTATCATTGGTTACAACATATTATTTTAAAGTTATAGTGTATGATGTGGCAGGTAATAAGGTATCTTCATCAGTAATAAGTGCTAAAACAGCAAATCCAAAAGCAGAAGATGTTTCATATACACCAGCTGATTCAAATTGGAAAGTAAATAATGTTAAAGAAGCATTGGATTATTTCTTTAATAAATAAAGATTAATAAAACTAAGGGAGATAGTTGTAGAACAACATACTCCTTTAGTTAATAAAAAAATAAAAAGTTTGAAAAATTAATTTTGTAGCTTTCGTGAACATAGTTTTGACGAAAACGGAGAAAGGATACTAATAAAAATGAAAAAAACAAAAATAAAAATTGCATTAATGATTTTCATAATATTGTTAATAATAGTTCTATGCTTTAGTGCTGGAGTATATGCTGCATATTTATTGGGAGCAACAGATGTGAGCTATACAAAACCAGATGGAACAACAGTGAGTGTAAAAGAGGCATTGGATGAGGTGTATAAAATGTCTCAATATGAAATAAGTTATTCATGGGATGAAATAGAAGAAATAGCAAAAGCAATATCAAATGATAGTTCAATAACAGATGATTCTTCAATAGCAACAGTAACAGTTGAAGGAGCAAAAAAAACATTATGTGTGGGACAAGAAATAAAACTAGAAGAAAAAACAGTAAGAATATTAGGTTTTAATCATGATACATTGTCAAATCCAACAGCCTATGGTTCAGCAACTGCAACAGGAAAAGCAGGAATAAGTTTTGAATATATAGATTTCTTAACATCAGGAGAAATGAATATTTTTAATAATATAAATACAGGAGGATGGGCACAAACACAATTAAGAGGAATATTAAATGGAACAACATATAATTCATTAAGTATAAAAAATATCATAAAGAAAGTAAAAAAAGATTATATACCAACATATAATGTAGCAAAAACGCAACAAACAGATGATTATTTATGGTTGTTGTCATGTGGAGAAATATGGGACAATGGTTATAATGGAGGAATAACAAGAGGTTATGCAATAGCAACAGAAGGAAAACAATATAAATATTATAAAATGAATTTAAAAAGCATAAGCTATTCAAATTCAAACAGTATTACAAAAAAACCAACTGTGGGAAGTTCGAGTGGGTGGTGGCTTCGCTCTCCTAATTACTACAGCAGTAGCCAATTCTGCATTGTGTACTATGACGGCACCTGCGATAATAACCTTGCTGGCCACTCTTGTGGAGTGGCTCCGGGCTTTGCAATCTAATATTATTATGTAAATTACTATAAAAATGTACTTAATATAAAAAATAGAGTAATAAAAAAGAGAAAATATATCATCCCTCTGAAAAGAGGGCTTTGCAAAAAGAGAATAACATAACAAAATTTATAAAAAATAAAAAGAAAGAAGGCAAAAAAATGAAAAAATCTAAAGAAAACAAAAAAATGAATAAAAAAGGAATAATAACAATAATAGCTATATTAGTTATATTATTAATTATAGGAGTAGTAACAGGAGTAATTATTTACAAAAATAATTCAAAAGTAAACAACAATCAATCAGGACAACAAGAAAATCAAGATGAAACAGCAAGCTTAATAGACATGAACAACACAGAAAATGCAAAAATTGAAAGTGGAGTAAAAGAAAACACATCAGAAAACATATCAAAAGATAGAAAACTAGGAAATCTATCAATAACAGACATAAAACTATCAGCACAAGATGGAGTAACAAGTTTTACAGCAACAGTAAAAAATGATTCAAACAGAGACTTTGCAGGAGGAATAGTAAAAATATCATTTACAAACAAAGATGGAAGCAATTATGCAGAATTAGAAGCATATATCCCAGAAATAGTAGCTGGTGGAACAAACGCAATAAATGCAGGAACAACAGCAGATATTGCTAATGCTTATGATTTTACTATGGAATTAGAAAAATAAAATAGTATATAGTAAATTTAAGTATATACAAATACAACAGAAATAAACATGCCGAAACTCGAAATTTGTCGAAAGATTTTTGTTGACAATGCAAGATAAAGCATGTTAATATATAGCTATGCAATTAATTTGACAATTGCATAGCTATAAAATTTTAA